>Ga0302319_10000047_pt1 | contig 209386 bp, 166 predicted proteins | sample Bog_T0_2_FD_203319 | JGI IMG/M metagenome (GOLD analysis project Ga0302319, IMG submission 203319) | Peat permafrost microbial communities from Stordalen Mire near Abisko, Sweden - Bog_T0_2 | ecosystem: Environmental > Terrestrial > Soil > Wetlands > Peat | place: Sweden: Abisko, Stordalen... | reverse complement strand
GTTGGACGAGTTGTTCGACGCGGTCGAGACCCTGGCCATGGGGCTGTCGGCCACCGGCGGCAAGCGGGTCGGGCGGCGTCTGGCCATCCTGACCAATGGCGGCGGCATCGGCGTGATGGCCACCGACACGTTGATCGAGGCCGGCGGGGTGCTGGCTCCCCTGGCCGCCGGAACCCTCGCCAGGCTGGATTCGTTCCTGCCGCGGACGTGGTCGCGGAGCAATCCGGTGGACATCATCGGCGACGCCACCGCCAAACGCTACGCGGACTCGCTCTCGGCGCTGCTGGACGACGATAACGCCGACGCCTTCCTGGTGCTCAACTGCCCGACCGCGGTGGGCGACAGCTATTGGGCGGCCCAGGCGGTGGTCGAAACCGTGGCCAAGACTCCCGATGCCCGCCAACGGCCGTTGCTCACCAGTTGGCTGGGAGAGGGCGGCGCCGCGGCCTCCCGGGCACTGTTCGCCAACAACCGCATTCCCACCTACGATACCCCCGCCGACGCCATCCGCGCCTTCATGCATCTGGTCCAGTACAGCGCGAACCAGGAACAGTTGATGGAAAGTGTGGACTCGACGCCCGAGGAATTCGCGGCGGACGAGGCCACGGTGCGCGCCATCATCGACCGGGCGCTGGGCGAGGGCCGGGGCTGGCTCACCGAATACGAGGCCAAGCAGGTGCTGGCGGCCTATGCGGTGCCGGTGGTCGAAACCCGCCGGGTGACGAGCCCCGAGGAAGCGGCTGCTGCCGCCCGGGCCATCGGCGGCCGGGTGGCGCTGAAGATTCTGTCCGCCGACATCACCCACAAGTCGGACATCGGCGGGGTGGTGCTGGGCATCGCCGACCCGGAACAGGTGCGGGTCGAGGCCGAGGGCATGCTGGAGCGGGTGCGGCAGGCCCGGCCCGACGCCACCATCGAGGGCTTCACGGTCCAGCAGATGGCGGTCCGGGCCGGCGCCCACGAGCTGATCATCGGCATGACCGACGACCACCTGTTCGGTCCGGTGATCCTGTTCGGCCAGGGCGGGATCAGCGTCGAGGTGGTGGGCGATCAGGCGCTGGCGCTGCCGCCGCTGAACCTCGCCCTGGCCCGCGAGTTGATCTCGCGCACGCTGGTTTATCGGTTGCTCAGGGGCTATCGCAACCGGCCGGCGGCGGTGATCGACGATATCGCTCAGACCTTGATCAAGGTGTCGCAACTGGTGATCGATTTTGCCGAGATCACCGACCTTGACATCAATCCGCTGTTCGCCGACGAAAAGGGCGTGCTGGCACTGGACGCCCGGATCAAGGTGGCGCCGCCCAAGCGACCGGGCGCCTCGCGCCTCGCCATCCGTCCCTATCCCAAGCGGCTGGAGGAACGGGCGAGCCTGAGGGATGGCACCGAGTATCTGGTGCGGCCGATCCGGCCCGAGGACGAGCCGGCGGTCCAGCGGGCCTTCGAGCGGATGGCTCCCGAGGATCTCCGGCTGCGCTTCCAGGCTCCCACCACCGAGTTGTCCCATACCGCGGCGGCGCGGCTGACTCAGATCGACTACGACCGCGACATGGGGCTGGTGGCGGTGGCCTCGCCGTTCCGGGGGCCGGCGGCGGAGATTCACGGCGGGGTGCGGATCAGCACCGATCCCGACGGCCAGATTGCCGAGTTCTGGTTGACGGTGCTGAGCGGGGTTCAGCGCCATGGTCTCGGCCATCTGCTGATGAGCCGGATTCTCGCCTATGCCCGTCACCGCGGCATCGGCGAAATCCATGGCAAGGTACTGAACGAGAACCAGGGAATGCTCGCCCTGTGTCACGATCTGGGGTTCGGCCAGACCACGGTGGCGGGTGAACCGGGCGTCGTCGAAGTGCGTTTGACCCTGTCGTAACCGCGATCCGCCGTCGCCGGGTGGGGCCTGTGCGCCAGGGTCGTGCACTTGTCTTGATTTTGCAGGGCTCTGCCCTGCACCCGCAAGGAGGCCCGCCTCCTTGACCTCATGACGTCATGGGTTCAAAGGGCCGACCGGCCCTTTGCGGGCGTGGGCAGAGCCCACAAAACCCTTTCAGGTCCCCGCCCCGGCCCGGAGCCGGTTCGTCGGTTCGTCGGTTTCGAGCACGCCGGGCAGGTGGTGTTCAAGGCCGTAGAGGGCCTCGGCGATCACGCCGTCGAGGCGGTCGATCAGCATCGCCGCAGCGGCATCGTCATGGTCCTGGCACGTCCGTTCGATGGCCTGGGTCAGCGCCTGCAAGGCGATGAAACCCAGATTGGCCGCCATGCCCTTGACCGCATGGGCAAGACCGGCCATTTCGCGAAGCTGGCCGCGCATCTGCAACTCGATCATGCGGTCCCGGCGTTCTGCGAGTTGGGTTGCAAACAGCCGGCAGATTTCCCGGGTGGTATCGGCGCCAAGCTGCTGCTCCAGCCCGATGATCACCGTGGCATCGAAGCGATTGGCCGGCGGCGGCGGCGCCCCGGCGATGACCGGTGCCGGCGCGGCGACCGACGTCGGTGCCGGCGCCGGTGCCGGTGCGCCCGACCGGACCTTGTTCCCCGCGTGCCGGGCGAGGGCCGCCGCCAGGACGTCGGGCACGATCGGCTTGGTCAGGAAGTCGTCCATGCCGGCGGCCAGACACCGTTCGCACTCGCCCTGAATCGCGGTGGCGGTGAGCGCGATGATCGGGATTCGGGATTCGGGTCCGGGCAAACCCCGGATGGCCCGGGTGGCCTCCAGGCCATCCATGCCGGGCATCTGCATGTCCATCAGCACCACCTCGAAGCCGCCGGTGGCCACCGCCGCCACCGCCTCGGCGCCGTCACCCACCGCGGTTACCCGGTGGCCGTCCCGCTCCAGCAGACCCACCGCCACCATCCGGTTAACGGAATTGTCTTCGGCGACCAGGATGGACAGCGAGCGCCGCGGACCCGACGGCACCACCGGCGCCGTCCGGTCGGGCACGGCCGACGCCCGGCCGAAGCGCAGCATGAACCAGAAGCGGCTGCCCGTGCCCGGCCGGCTGTCGACGCCGATGCTGCCGCCCTGCTGTTCCAGCAACTGGCGACAGATGGCGAGCCCCAGACCGCTGCCGCCGAAGCGCCGGGCGATGGAACTGTCGGCCTGGGCAAAGGACTGGAACAGCCGGGCCCGCACCGGCTCGGGAATGCCGATGCCGGTGTCGATGACGTCAAAGCGCAGCGTCACGCCGTCTTCGCCGCCGTCGACCGGCGAAACTGCCACCTGCACGCCGCCACGCTCGGTAAACTTGATGGCGTTGCCCACCAGATTGAGCAGAATCTGACGCAGCCGGTTGGCGTCGCCGACCAGCCAGCGCGGCACCTCGGGCGCCATCCCGGCGGTTAGCGCCAGCCCCTTCTCACCGGCCCGGGTGGCCAGCAGCCGGGTGGTGGCCTCCAGCACCTGGGCCAGATCGAAGTTCACCGCCTCGAAGGTCATCCGTCGGGCTTCCAGTTTGGAAAAGTCGAGGATGTCGTTGAGGATGGCCAGCAGCGCGTCTCCCGACTGATGGATGGTCTCGACCCGGCTGCGCACGTCCGGCAGCAACGGCTCGTGAAGCAGGAGCCGGGCCATCCCCAGAATGCCGTTCATGGGCGTGCGGATCTCATGGCTCATCACCGCCAGGAATTCGGACTTGGCCTGGTTCGCGGCCTCGGCCGCCTCCTTGGCCAGCCGCAATTCCTCCTCGGCGCGCTTGTATTCGGTGATGTCGCGGCCGGCGCCGCGATAGCCGGTGACCCGGCCGTCGGCGTCGAGGATCGGCACGCCGCTGATCCGCTCCCACACCAGCCGGCCCCGGCGGTGCAGCGTGGGGTATTCCAGGTCCTTGAACCGGGCGCCGCGGTCGGCAATGTCGAAGAAGGTTTCGGTAACGGTGGCGGCCGCCGCCTCGGGCAGGGTGTCGAACAACCGCCGGCCGACCAGCTCCGCCGGCCGATAGCCCTTGACCGCCTCGACCCGATCGGAAAGGTAGGTGTAGCGGCCGTCCCGGTCGATTTCGAAGATGTATTCGCCCGCGGCATCGGCCACGTCGCGAAAGCGCCGTTCGCTTTCCCGCAGCCGGGCTTCGGCCTGGACCCGGTCGGTGATGTCGTTGGCCACCACGAAATAAATCGGCTTGCGGTTGACGCCATAGATCGGCGAGACGCGCACCTCCACGTCCCGGGTCTCGTCCGAGGCCAGCCGGTGCCGGGTGGTGAAGGTGGCGTTGCCCGAGGTCAGGGCCTCGGTGATTTCCCGGCGCAACACCGCCTCGCCGGCGACGTTCAGGTCGGGGACCCGCTTGGTCAGGAATTCCTCGTGGGAATAGCCATAAAACCGCTGGGCGGCGCGGTTGGCGTCGATGTAGCGCAGAGTCTCGGGGTCGATCAGGTACATGATCGCGCTGTGGCCGGCGAACATCTCGCGGAACTTGCGTTCGCTGGCGCGCAGCACCTCGTCGGCGGCCCGGTGATCCAGGGCGACCGCGGCCAGCCGTGCGACCCGGTCGATGATCTTGAGGTCGGCAGGCTCGGCCGCCCGTGCGGTCTCGAACATCACCACCAGACAGCCATAGACCGGCCCGGTGGCGGAGACGATGGGGGAGGCCCAGCACGCGGCCTGACCGCTGCCGGCGACCATCGCGGCAAAGGCCGGCCAGCGGGGATCGGTGGCCACATCGGCAACCTGCACCGTGTCGCGGAGGGCCATGGCGGCGGCGCAGGGACCCCCGGCGGGTTCCACCGGCCCGGCCGTCTCCAGGTCGGTGGTCAGCCGGGCGGCCAGCGCCGGCGCCGCGGCGATGTACCAGCCGTGGCGTTCGTCATCCTCGTCGAGCAGCAGCACGCCGCTCCGCGCCTCGGGCACCAGCCGGTCGACGCCGCGGCATAAGGTCTCCAGCACCGCCGGCATCGGATCGTCGCCGGTGACCTGCTGGAGCACGCTCTTTTCCAGGGCCAGCAACTGGCCATGACGGCGGCGCTCGGTGATGTCGGAAAAGGCCAGCAGCACCGCCGCCTCGCCATCGTAGCCGATTTCGGTGGCCGACAGCGCGGCCCAGAACGGCCGGTCGGTCCGGGGCCGGAGCGGCGTTTCGAAGTCCTCGACCAGGCCGTTCATGTGCAACTCGGCCAGCAACCGGACCCGGTCCGCGGGCTCCAGGTAATGGTCGAAACCGAGGCGACCGCCGCCGCTGCCGCCGGGGACACCCAGCAGCCGGGCCGCCTTGGCGTTGATGAACAGCATCCGCCCGTTGCTGCGGGCCGCCACCAGAATCGGCAGCGGCGCCGAGGCCAGAACCGCCCGCAGCCGGCTCTCGCTCTCGTGGAGTTCGCGGGTCCGCTGGGCCACCCGCGCCTCGAGGCTCTGGGTCAACCCGGAAAGCTGCTGATAGAGCCGGGCGTTCTCCAGGGAAACGGCGATCTGGCCGGTCAACAGCGACAGAAGCTGGACCCGGCTGCGGGTAAACGCCCCGGGCAGCAGGTTGTTCTCCAGGTACAGCACGTCATTGACCGCACCCTTGAACGGAATCGGCAGACACAGCACCGATTTCGGCGGGTCCGCCGGCCGGCCGGTCTCTCCGGCAAAGGCCGGGTCGGCGGCGGCCTCGGCCAGGATCACCGGCCGGCCCGAAGCCGCCGCCCGCTCGACCAACGCCGTCGGCACCGCCAGTTCTCCGGCACCGGCAAAGCCGTCGTCACCGCTGCCGTCACGGGCCGTCACCTGACCGGTGTCGGTGTTGCCGGCGGCATCAATCCGCCAGACCTCGCCGTTGCCGCCTTTGTCGAGATGGAGCAAGGCGCCCCGTTGCGCGCCGGCACTTTCCAGCGCGATGCCCAGCAGGCGGACCAGCAGCGCCGGCAACCGGATTTCCCCCGAGATGGCCTGGGTTGCCTTGAGTACGGTGGCCAGATCCACGTCGGCGGTCCCCGAACCGGGCACCGCGGTTTCGCCGACCCCGGGCGCCCCCTCGGCCAGCGCCGGGTAGGCCGCGCGCAATTGCGCCGCCTTGGCGTCGCCGCCCCAGCGCAGGTACAGCGCGTGGGCCTGGCGGGCATGGCCTTCGGCGGCGGCGGTGCGGCCGGCCGCCGCCAGCGCCCGGGCGGCGATTTCGCAGGCCAACGCCTCTTCGGGCAGGCAACCACTCTGGCGGGCGGCTGCGATGGCTGCTTCGAAACCGGCCAGGGCGCTTTCGGTTCGTTCCTCGGTGCGGTCCAGTTCGGCGGTCAGCAGCAGCAGCCGGTGGCGACTGTTGGCCGGGGCCGCCTCGGCCCACAGGCCGAAGCGGTCGATGGCGGCATGAACCCTGGCCAGCGCGATCACCCGCTCGGCCGCGGGCAGCCGGTCGAGCAGCGCCAGCCGGGCCAGCGTGGCGTGGAACAGCAGTGCCGGCACCACCGCGAGGCCGCGGACCGCCGGCAGGTCCTCCTCGGCCCGGTCGGCTTCGCGCACCGCAGCGCCGAACCGGCCGAGAAACGCCAGCAGCACCGCCCGGGCGGCATGGACCAGGAAGCGGCCGGCGCGGTCGCCGGTGGCGGTGCAGGCGGCCAGCACCGCCTCGCCATCGGCGTGTTCCCCAAACAGCCGTTCCGGCTCGGCGCAGCCGCCGCGCAGGCATGCCGCCAACTGGCGGACGATGGTCAGATAGGTCAGCACCACCGGCTGGCGCAGCCGCCCCAGCGCCTCGGCAAAGCCGGCAAATTCCCGCTCCAGCGGCGCCAGCGGCTTGCCGGCCAGGAAGGCGTGGCTGCAATAGGCGTAGGCGGCCAGTGCGGCGTGGCGCAAGGCGCCCACACCGCGGGCCCGGCGATGGATCTCAAGCAACGCCGGCAGCGTCGCCGCCAGCGGGTCCTTGAGCGGACGGATGAGCTGCTGGACCGCGAGCGCCGGGCCGGGCTGCCAGCCCCGACGCTCCATCAGCTCGGTGGTCAGTCGTCCCAGGTCCCAGGCCAGCCGGCAATCCTCCAGCCCCTCGGCCATCAGCATGCCGAGCAGCGGCCAGGCGACCAGTCCCTCGGGGGTCGGCCCCAGCCGCAGCATGGCCGAGACCATCGGCAGCACCAGATGGGAGACCAGCTCGGGCCGGACGATGGCGGCCGGACCGCAGATCATCGCGCCAATCCTGATCGCGGTTTTCAGCCGGCCCGGCTTCATTTCCGGCCGTCCGGCCAGGGCCGGCAGCGTCAGTTCGGCCAGCTCGGCCCGCAGCGCCAGCAACTGCCGTCGCAGGTCTTCGCCGTCGCCTTCTTCGCCGACGGCAAAGCCCAGCAGCCCCAGGGTGTCGAGCCCGAGTGCGATGGCCTCGACCGGTTGGCCTTCGGCGAACAGCGCCTCGATCCGCACCTCGAACAGGGCCGCCTGCTCGCGGCCATGGCGGGCGTGGGGCAGCGCCGCCGTGATCACCCGATCGCGCTCTTCGGTCCGACCGCCCAATGCCGCCATCTGTACCGCCAACAGGTGCAGCGCCAGGGTCCCGGCGGGGTCGCGCTCCCAGGCGTCGCCTTCCAGCAGTTGGATCGCCTTGGTCGCAAACTGAGCGGCGCTGTCGAAAGCGGCGGCGACCCGGGCCTGTTCGGCGGCGGTGTGGTTGAGCTCCACCAGCGCCCGCCGTTCGTCCGGGTCGATGATCAGCCCGCTGCCCTGATTGAGATGGCCGAGCCGTTCGAACAGCCGCGCCCCGGCGTCGGGTGCGGCGGCCAGCCGGCGGCCGATCTCCAGATGCAGAACCGGCCGCTCGGCGGGCGGGGTCAGGGAGTAGGCCGCTTCCTGCACCCGGTCGTGGGCGAAGGCATAACGGGGGGTGTCGGACGCGGCGCCGGTGCAGGTTCCGTGGGCGCAACAGCAGCCGTCGAGGGGCACCACCAGCCCGACGCGAACCGGTTCTGCGAGTGCCGCCGCAGTTTCTTCGCGGCTGGTGCCCACCGCCAGCGCCAGCGTGTCGAGATCGAAGGTGCCGCCAAGACAGGCCGCCTGCCGCAGCACCCGCCGTGCCGACTCCTCCAGCCGGTCGATCCGATCGACCATCAGGCCGATCACGTTGTCGGCGATGCCGGCTTGCCGGATGCGGCCGGCGTCCCAGCGCCAGACACCGGCCCCGGAGTCGAAGGCGATCAGCCGACCGGTGTGCAGCTTGTCCAGGAACTGGACCAGGAAAAAGGGATTGCCGCCGGTCTTGTCCAGGCACAGCCCGGCCAGTTCCCCGGCCGCCGCCGCGGTCAGCCCCAACAGGTCGCCGACCAGTTCGGTCACCACCGGCAGCGGCAACGGCCCGAGCCCGATCCGGGTCAGCCGCTGGCCGGCCTCGCCCGCGGCTTCGGCCGCGCGTTCCAGGGGATGGCTGCGATCGACCTCGGTGTCGCGACAGGCGCCGACCAGCAGCAACGGCACGCTTTCGGTATCGAGCACGATCTGCTGCAGGACCTGGATCGAGGCCATGTCAGCCCACTGGAGGTCGTCGAGAACCAGCAACAGCGGCTGTTCCGAACCGGCCAGCGCCCGAACCAGCCGCTGGAAGGTCGCGACGATGCGGTTTTCCGCCTCGCGCGCCGGGACTTCGGGCGGCGCCGGCCGCTCCCCGAGCAGATGCGCCATTCCCGGCACCAGATCGATCAGCAGGCGGGCGCCGGCCCCCAGATGATCAAGGAGACGCTCGCGCCACCGGCTCTGGACCGGCGGCGGCTCGGCCAGGACCTGATCCAGCCAGTGCCGCAGCGCGTCGATGAAGGCGGCATAGGGTTGCTGGCGGTGGGTGGCGTCGCACCTGCCGGTCACCACCAGACTCAGCCGGCCGAGGTTGCGCTGGATCAATTCCCGAATCAGCGCGGTCTTGCCGATCCCGGAGGCGCCGCCGACCAGCGCCAGTTGCGGCTGGCCGGCGGCGGCCCGCTCCAGCGCCCGTTCCAGCGCCGCCAGTTCCGACTCGCGGCCGTAGACCCGGAGCGGCATCCGAAAATGGTCCGGCACGTCGCGGGCGGCGATGGCCAGGGCCGGAGTCACGCCGTTGCGGCACAGGTCGGCCTGGACCGCGGCAAGGTCGGCGGTCAGGGCCTCGTGGCTCTGATAGCGGTCCTCGGGGGCCTTGGCCAGCAGCCGCATGACGATGGCCGACAGCCGCTCGGGGACCGAGGGCTGGCGTTGATGGGGCGGCAGCGGCAGCCGCGCCAAGTGGGCATGGACCGCTTCGGCGGCGTCGGTGAAGCTGAAGGGCAGGACCCCGGTCAGGAGTTGATAGAGGGTGGCACCGAGGGCGTAGAAATCGGCCCGGAAGTCCACCGCCCGGTTCATCCGTCCGGTCTGCTCGGGCGCGAGATAGCCGAGCGTGCCCTCCAGCACCGGAACCGCCCCGGCTGCGGCGGACTCGCGTCCGGCCTGGACCGCGAGGCCGAAATCGATCAGCCGCAGCGTCCCGCCGGCCCGGTTCCAGACGATATTGTCGGGATTCACATCCTTGTGAACGATCCCGGCCCGGTGGATGGTGCGCAGGATGCGGACCAGGGCCAGGGCGACGCCGACGGCATCGGCCACCGGAAAGGCGACGCCCTGGAGCACATCGCCCAGCGTCACCGCCTCGTCGTCACCCATCACGAGGCACCAGCGGCCATTGATCCGGCTGAATTCCCGCACCTCGACGATGCCCGGATCGTGAAGGCCCCGGGCGATCTCGTATTCCCGCCGGAAGCGCGCCAACTCGGCCGCCGCCGGCTCGTCCCGGTTCAGGGCCTTGAGGATCACCCGGGTCCCGTCCCCGGCCACCGCCCGCACCACCACCGTATTGCGGCTGCGATGGAGCGCGTGCAGTTCCTGATAGTCGGTGAGCATGGTTACGGTTGCCTTCCCGGTTTTGCCGGAGCCACCCGACGGCGCCTATCCGTTCTCTCGCTCATCCGAGGTCCGACTCGAAACGCCAATTTCGCCCCCCGAAACCGCAATTGCCGATCCAGATAGCCAAACTTCTGCTGTATTTTTCGTTAACGTCCGATTGTTTTTTTTGAGGGAAAAACCGCCCGTCGGCCTCGTCCACCCAAAATCCCGGTGAGGCCCTAATGAGCGGGCAGTATTGTGATCTTTCTACCCGAGACAAATCCAGTGTCTTCGCTACTGCGGGGCTTCAGGACCGGGTTCGGGGGCGTGACGATCGCCGCTTTGGCCTGTTCGAGGGGCGCGAAACCGGTGACGCGGTCATCCCGGCCGCGGGTCGGCCCGCAGCCGGCGTTCGACGGCAAGAAACTATTCAGTGAATAATGCCCCTCCCGGTCCGCCACGCCGGATCGCGGGGAGAGGAAACCATCTCCGAAAGTCTGCCTGCCAAAGATGTCTTTATTTCGGCGCGGCGGTACCGGCGTCCGATTCCACCGCAATCGGCTTGTGATGGTGCTTTTTCCACCGCTCGGAGGAACGATGAGGCGGCAAGTTACTTTCCGATCAAAATCGGCTATCCAATAACACTGTCTGGAGAATCGTGACAGATATCTGTAAATCTTGATTTTCTTTCCCATAAGTTCGTGATGTGCTATATTCGCGACCACATGAACCGAATATTGCAGTTTTATGAAGCGAAAAACCAAAACACTCATCGTTCTGAGTTTGGTATTGCTGGCCACCGATCTCGGTTTTCTGGCCATCAACTACGTTTCCGCGGACAACGTGCTGAATGACACGGTCCAGGAGCGTGGGGCGTCTTTGCGTGACGGCTTCGAGATCGCGCTTTACAATACCGAACTCAAGCTCACCGAGATTGCCGCCTTCGTTGCCGGCATCCCCGAGGTCAAGGCCGATCTGGCCGCCGCCGCCCAGGCGGTGGCGGCCGGTGATGACGCCGCCGCCGACCGCAGCCGCGAGGCGTTGCTGGCGGTGGTCGGCCTGCGGTGGAAGTCGCTGCAATTCAAGTACCTGCTGCGCCAGTTTTCCTTTTACGTGCCGCCCGGCAGCACCGCTTTCCTGCGGGTCCAGCAACCCTACGAGTATGGCGACCAGATCAGCGACCCCGCCTCACCGGTGGTGACGGCGATGCGGACCGCTCAGCCGCAAAGCGGTTTTGCCATCGATCGCCTGTCGACCGGCGTGCGCGGGGTCGCGCCCATCGAAATCGGTGACCGGACCGGCAGTGCCGGCAGCCGGGTCGGCGCCATCGAGGTCGGCTCTTCGTTCGACATGATGCTGATTCCCATCTGTCCGGCGTCCTCCTGCGGCGTTTCGGTGTTGCTGTCCGAGGCCCAGGTTCGCGCGGCCATGGAGGAGGAGGCGGCAAGCGAATACTTCTCGCCGGACCGTCGCTGGAACCGCTGGTTCACCGAGGCCGCCTCGAACCCGGCCCTGACCCGGGCGTTGCTGGCGGCCGACCCGATGCCCGATGCCAGGCGCCGCGAGGTTCATCTGGTTCATGTCGGTGACCGCTGGTTCAGCGTCACCTACTTTCCGTTGAGCGACGATCGCAGCCGGCACGACGCCTCGGCGCCGTCCGCCGGGGTGGTCGTCGGCTGGCAGGACCTGACCGACCGGGTCAGACAATTCAACCGCAATCAGGAAATCAACCTGTGCTTTGCCGCAACCGCCTTTGTCATTATGGAGGGGCTGACCTGGCTGTTGATCAATCTGGTGACGCGCCGGCTGGAACAGGAAATCACCTCGCGCACCCAGGAGGTCAACGAGCTGCTGGCGCGGGTGTCGATACTGGCAAACCGGGATGGCCTGACCGAACTGTTCAACCGCCGTTGCTTTGACGAGCGGTTTCTCGAAGAGGTCGGCCGGGCCGGGCGCAATGGCACGCCGTTATCTTTGATCCTGCTGGACCTCGATCACTTCAAGCGCATCAATGACGGTTACGGCCACCCGATGGGCGATGCGGTTCTGATCCGGGTGGCCGACACGATTCGGGCGGTATGCCGCCGCAGTGACGTGGCCGGCCGGTATGGCGGCGAGGAGTTTGCCATCGTTCTGCCCGAGACTCCTTGCGACCGCGCGGCGGAGGTGGCGGAGCGCCTGCGTGCCGACGTCGAGCGACTCGATTTTTCCGACCTGACCGATGGCGGCCTGCGGATTTCCGTGAGTGCCGGCGTCGCCGCATGGCAACCGGGCATGCTGCCTTCGGCGGTGTTGCGGCGCGCCGACCTTGCCCTTTACGAGGCCAAGAGCGGCGGCCGTAACCGCGTGATCCTCAGTGCCGCCCCCACCCCCGAAGCCGAAGTGACCACGCCCGTCCACGCCGTCATGACGGTGCCGGTATCGTCGTGACCGCGCCAGTCACGACGGCGCCTTATGACATCATGGGTTCAAAGGGCCGACCGGCCTTTTGCGGGTGTGGGCAGAGCCCACGAAATTGTTTTCTTTCAACGACCTGTCGTAACGAGCGCTCCCCCCCCCCGCGGCGGTCACGTCCGTTGGTTCAGGGCCGTGACGGCGTCGGTGATGTTGGCCATCACCAGATCGGTCAGGGCCGAGCTGATCGCGTCGTCGCCAAGCCAGAGATACAGTTTGGCCCAGAAGTCGGACGCGGCCTCGCTGCTCAATCCGGAGATCAGCCCGTTGACCCGGGTGGTGACGGCGTCCCGGACCATGTTCGGGTCGAAGCGGTTTTCCGGCCAGGGCAGGGTTTCCTCGGGGGTGGCGGCGTCGCCGACCAACGGGATCAACCGGCGATGGCGGTTGCCATCTCTGGTGAACCCGTGGGCCTGGTCCTGGGCTGCGGTCCAGCCGCCGACCACCGGGTTGCCGGCGGGCACCGCGAACAGATCCTGCAGGAATTTCTGGCAGTTGGCGCGGCCGAGGAAGTAGTCGTGGCGGCGGTAATCTTCGCACATGAATCCCAGGAACGCCCCCAGTCCCGAGGAGCAGATGGCGTCGTTGCCCACATACTCGCCGCCGCCGGCCCGGGCGCGGCGGGCGGTGATCATGAACCGGCTGGAGACGTTCTCCTCCACCGCCATGGCCAGATCCTGGGTGCCATACCGGGCCTGATCCTTCAGACCCATGGCCAGCGGCAGCAGCACCTCGATCAGCGGCTTGCTCATCAGCGGGCCAAGATCGGCCTTGTCGTTGAAGGGATCGATCAGGATGACTGCCCGATTGGCGTCGGTGCCGGTGCGCGGCAGCCGCTTCAGCCAGCCGACCAACTCGGTTCTGGCCAGTTCGATGGGATCGTTGTTGGTGGCGCCGCCGTCGACGGTCAGGAACAGGCAATTGCCAACGGCGTCCGGCTCCAGGGCGCTCCAGTCGGGAACCAGTTGCCGGACCTCGCCGGGCACCCCGGCGCCGTCCCCGGGCAACGCCGCCACCCGGTAGTTATAATGCTTCAATGGCCGCATCAGCGGGCGCGCGGGAAAACCGATGGGGAACGCCCCCGAAGCGCGGGCAAAGTCGCCCAGCACCGGCCATCCGGCGCCGGTATTGGCGCCCTGGGTAATGATCGTGAATTCGTCGGGGCGGAAGGTCTCCAGACCGGCCCGGGTCTGGATGCCGAAACGCACGAAATCGGCGTGGTTGACCGTGGCCAGGCTGAGGTTCGGGTTCTGGAAACCCATCCGGTACGGAATGCCCCGCAGATTGGTCAGGGTCATGAACAGGGTCAGCGGATTGCCGAGCCAGTCCCGGCTGACCGCGGTGCCATTGGAAAAATCCACCACATAGCCGGCGGCGGCGTCGATGGGCCCGGGGTTGCACAGCGACGCCAGCGGCGTCCCTTGCAGGTCCGAGGGGTCGAGCAACCCCTGGATGGTGAGTTTCCGCACCCAGACCTGATAGAACGGGTTGTCGGGCGCCGCGGTCGGCTCGTTCGCCAGCGTAACCGGGGTGATCCGCTGGGTCACGATCCGGCCGAGGATGGCGCCGTTGACCGCACCGCCGGAAGCGCCGGCCGCGACCTTGAGCACCACGTTGTGGCGGGGCACGGTGGGGTCGTTGCCCTGTTTGGCCGCTTCCCAGCGATCCAGTGCCTGGACCAGGAAGTCGAGCACGCCCGCGGTATAGGCGCCGGCCGACACCGTGCCGCCCAGGACCAGCCCGAGTTCAAAGGTTTCGGGTGCCGGCGGGGCCTTTTCGGCAGGAAACAGGCGATGGATTTCGTCGGGTGACAGTCGGGGGAATTCGAACATGACGATCTCCCAGTCTGCGCCGCCGATGGGCGCGGCTTATGGCTTCAGGTTGCCCCATCTCCGGCGGTATCAGGTTGCGCGGCGGTGATGAGGCCGAACAATCGCCAACGGATAGCATAGTCCAACCGGATCGTCGCCGGTCATTCGGTTCTTTTTGTTCCGATGAGATCGAGGGCCCGGGCACGTCATGCGGGCGGTTCCCGATGGCCCGTTTCGCCCGGTTGAGATCAGGCAGACCGGCGGTTCCGGCCTGGGCGAAAAAGAGGCCGGCGGCGGTGCAGTTGCCCCTTTTGACCAAGGATCCGCTGACGACCGTGCGCCCGAGCCTGAGTGCCGCAGGCACCTCGACCCGGGACCGCCGTGGTCGCCCGGTGATACACCGCCGCCTGGGACACGATCCGCGCTCTCCCGGTGACGGTGAATCATGCTTTACTGCCGCGGGGGCCATCGGTTGGCGGCGTGGCATGGGAGAGGTGCGGGGTGGTGGCAGACGACGGAGCCCTCGACGACCCGGTTGCCGCCCGGCGCGAGCGGTCGCGGGCGGCGCTGGTGGCGCGGTTTCCCGATCTGGCCCCGGTGCTGGCGGCGCCCCTGCTGGCGGAGCCGGTGGTGGCCGGAGGCGTGGTGGTGGATCTGGCCCTGGGGGACGGGCGGTTTTATCGCGGTGACGGCCGGGAACTGGCGGCGCGTCAGGTCGGAGACTATCTGGCCCGGCCGGTGCGCTTCCTGCCCGACTTCACCGCCGCCAATCCCACCGCCGGTCTGGTCGAGCGGCGGATGCTGGCGGTGTTGCTGGAGGAAAGCCGGCGGCTGGGGCTGGCCGCCGCCGACTTCACCGCCGCACCCGACCCGGATCACGGCCTGCTGGTGGTGTTGGGGATCGGACTTGGCCACCATCTGGCGCCGCTGGTGGCGGAAACCCGGGCCAGTCACGTCCTGGTGGTGGAAAGCGAAGCCGAATTCCTGCGCCAGTCCCTGGGCGCCATTGAATGGCCGGCGTTGCTGGAGCCGATCGAGGCCGGGGGCGGGGAACTGAGGCTGTTCCTCGGGTATGCCGCCGAACCGATCCTCACCGCCCTGCGCCAGAGCTTTGGCATGGTCGGGATTCCCTACCTGGATGGCGCCTGGTTCTATCAGCATTACAACAACCCGGTGCTGGATGCGACGGCGCGGCGGCTGAGCGAAACCGCGCGGCTGGCGTTCCAGGCCCGGGGCTTTTATGAAGACGAACGGCTGATGCTCGCCAACGCCGCGGCCAATCTGGCCCGCCGTTCGTTCCGGCTGATGGACAACCGGCCCAAGCCGGCGCGCCGGGAGCCGGCAATCATCATCGGCTCGGGACCCTCCCTTGATGCCGCCATCGACGACATCCGGCGGGTCCGGGAGGGCGCGCTGGTGTTTTCGTGCGGCACGGCGCTTGGCCTGTGCCGGCGCCACGGCATCGTTCCCGATTACCACTGCGAAAGCGAGAACAGTACCGACAGCCATCGCCTGCTCTCGGAGATTGCCGCCGCCGGCGGCCTGGCCGGGATCACCCTGCTGTCGTCGATCACCGTCGACCCGCGCGTCCCGCCGCTGTTCGACCAGAGTTTTTTCTGTTTCCGGGAGATGTCCATCTCGACCCGGCTGCTGGCGGGACCCGACCAGGAGATCGGCTTTGCCGCTCCCGTCGTCGGCAATCTGGCGCTGCGGCTGGCGGCGGCGTTGGGGTTCCAGACCGTGTACCTGTTCGGCCTCGATTGCGGGGTCCGGTCGGTGGACCGCAAGCATGCCCGCGGCAGCGTTTACGAGGCTCACGACGACCTGCGCCGGCGGGAGCAGGCGCTACGCTACGACCTGCCGGTGCCGGGCAATTTCGGCGGCACCATCCTGACCGATCCGTTGTTCAACTGGTCGCGGCTGCGGTACCAGGCTTTCATCACCGCTTTCGGGGCCGGTTCCGGGCTGACCGTGTTCAATTGCGGCGACGGCGCCCGGATCGAGGGCGCGCGGCCCCTGGCCCCCCGGAGTCTCCGCTTTGCCCATCCGGCCCTCGACCGCCCGCGAATCCAGGCCGGGATTGCCGCCGCCCATGTCGCCTACGGCTCCGGCGATTTTCTCTCGGGCCGGTCCTTCGCGCCGGCCCGGGCCGAGGCCCGACGCTTCTTTGCCGACCTGGATGCCGCCCTGGCCGCCGCGGCGGCGGAGGACGCCGATTTCTTCGGGGTCTGGCGGCGGCTGGCTCCCTTTGCCGGGGAGGCTCCGGCCGGCTATGACGGCATCACCACCATCGCCTTCGGGTCGATCCGCTACCTGGCCAAGATCGGCGGCACGGTGCTGCGCCGCGTTCCCGACGAGCGCCTGCGGCGCCTGCTGCTGAGCCGCTATCTGGCCGAGTTCCGTGTCCTCGTCGGCGAAATCCGCGACGGCACCGTGGCCCTGCTCGATGACCTGTCGGATCGGTATCTGTCGGACCGGGTTCTCCCGGAAACCGCCTCCAGGTCTGATCCGGCCGGCGATCAGTCGATATGACCCTTTTTGGCCTGATCATAGAGGTAACCGCCGATCAGACCGGCTCCGGCCCCGGCGGCGGCGCCCAGCGCCGGATTGCCGGCGAGTGCGCCCAGCACGGCGCCCCCGGCGGCGCCGATGGCGCCACCGCTCAAGGTCCGCTCCGTCGTGGTCGTTCCGCAGCCGGCCACCACCAGCGGCAGTCCCAGAATCACAACTCCCACCAGCCTCCTCATGATTTCCTCCTTCCGCCCCGGCCCTGCCGGCGGCCCGGGCCGCCGGGGCCGTCCCGCGGCCCGGCGGCGTTGGGTCGGTGCCGGGATTACTCGGCCATCACTTCGACCCGACGGTTGGCGGCGGGATCACCGCCTGCCACGGAACCGGCGCCGCTGATGATCATGCGGCTGCGCGGCACGCCCTTGGTTTCCATAAACGCCGCCACCGCCTCGGCGCGCCGCCTGGACAACAACAGGTTCGACCGCGCGCTGCCGGTTTCGTCGGCGTAGCCGGTGATATGGATGCTGTGAACCGGGGCGGTGGTCACGTCATAATACGTGAAATAGTCCACCTGGGCGATGGCCCGGTCGCTCAACCAGGCGCTTCCAAACGCAAAGGTCACGTCGGGAAGGTCATGCCGCGTCGCAGCCGCCATGGCCGGGGGCGTCGACAGCGCCGGGCCGGGCATGGCTTCGCCCGGCATCGGTGTCGGCGGCAACGACGCCTGCTGTCCGCAGATGTAGCTGCTGCCCGAGATCGCCGGAAGATTGCTTTCGCCCTGGGTGACGATGCCTCCTTCGGTGTGGACCGGATTGCAGACCGGTCCTTCCGCCACCTGTTCGAAGGACAGTCCGGTGGCCAGGGTTCTCTCCTCGTCCTCCCCGGCCAGGGCCGAAGCGGTCACGCCCCCGAAGGTCAGGGCGATTGCGGCAACCGAAGCCGCGGCGATGCGACGTTTCATGAAACCGGCTCCTTACATTGCTACAGTGATCCGATGGTCATTGATCCGATGGTGCCTTGGTCCGATGGTGCCATCGCAAAACCCGCCTTCCAGAACCGCCTCGTGCCCCCTCCACTCCTGCCCCTGTTTTTTGCTTCCCGATCTGGCATCCCCGACCTGCCGGGACAGCCGGTCCGCGCGACGACGGGTGTGCGGATCAAAGCACAGCCAAATATAAATTCCTGTGTCGGGGTGACAAGGATGCCACCGCTAAGCCTGACGAAGGAGTGCCAAGGCCATCTGCGCAAATGATCTACACCGCAAGTCGGGATTTTAGATCCTGAGCTTAACCGGATCGTCGAGATACTGAATCCGCACCCCGAGATCGTCATCTGCGAGGGCCGCCCAACACCCTGATTCCGGCGCGACCGCGGGGGCGCGCGCGTGGATGGGCGTTCCCCCGGCCGTCCTCAGCAACGGCCGATGGCCCTTGGAACCCGGGACTTTTTTCCGGTCGCGCCGGAGATCGGGGCGGTCACCGGTTCCCCCGATTGCCCGGCCCGCCCGCGGCTATGAGGTGTTCGCGGCCTGGAAAACCGGCTATGGTGCCGATCTCGGCCGACCGGCCAACCGACACGAGGAACGGAACCATGTCGAACGTCCGCAAGCGCGCCATGGAAGCGGTGCTGGAAGCCGCGGAGCAGGACATTGAGGATACCTTCAAGGAAAACGAGATCGCCGACCGCCAGAGCGAGGAGGCCGACGAGGCTGTCTTCGACGTGGCCATCCTCTATGCTTACCGGGTCTTCGTCAGAATTTGCGAGCAACGGGGAATCCCGGCCGACGTTCATCTGTTCGCCGAGTTGAGCGGCGATCTTGCCGACGAGATGGAGAACGACAACGAACAGAACTAGGTTTTGAACAGAACCAGGCTGTCCCCGGTCGGATGCCGCGATTGAGGGTCAGGTACCGTTGAGGGTCAGGTACCGCGACACCCACTGACGGATGGAGGATTTCGATGACGATCAAAGCCTATGCCGCGTTCGAAAAGGGCGGACCGCTGAGCCGTTTCGATTACCAGCCGGGAACGCTGGCACCGGAACAGGTCGAGATTGATGTCAGCCATTGCGGCATCTGTCACAGCGACCTCAGCATGATCGACAACGATTGGGGCATGAGCCACTATCCGCTGGTTCCCGGCCACGAGGTGGTGGGCACCATTGCCGCGAAGGGCGACCGGGTGCGCCATTTGACCCTTGGGCAACGGGTCGGACTGGGCTGGTTCTCGGGCTCGTGCATGACCTGCCAGGAGTGCCTGTCGGGGATCATAACCTGTGCCCGCACGTCGAGAGCACCATTGTCGGCCGTCACGGCGGTTTCGCCAACAAGGTCCGGGCGCAGGCGGCCTGGGTGCTGCCGCTGCCGGCCGACCTTGACCTCGCCACCGCCGGCCCTTTGTTTTGCGGCGGCATCACGGTCTTCAACCCGATCATCCAGAACCGGATTCGGCCCACCGACCGGGTCGGCGTGGTCGGGATCGGCGGCCTTGGCCATCTGGCGCTGCGCTTCCTGAAGGCCTGGGGCTGCGAGGTGACGGCCTTTTCCACCAGCGCCGACAAGGAGGCCGAGGCCCGGGCACTGGGCGCCGATCATTTCGTGGCCACCCGGGACGCCCGGGCGCTGGCCGGGCTGGCCGGTTCCCTCGACCTGATTCTGGTCACGGTGAACGTGCCGCTGGACTGGGAAGCCTATGTCGCCGCGCTCAAACCGCGGGGCAGGCTCCATGTGGTGGGCGCGGTGCCGTCGGTGACGGTGGCCGGCTTTTCCCTGCTCGGCGGCCAGAAATCCATCGGCGGCTCGCCGCTCGGCAGCCCGGCGACCACCGCCACCATGCTTGATTTCGCCGTCCGCAAAGCCATCGCCCCCGTCACCGAAACCTTTCCGCTGTCGAAGGTCAACGACGCTCTCGACCGGCTCCGGTCGGGTAAAGCCCGTTACCGCCTGGTTCTGAAAAACGATCTGGAGGACTGAACCGGACACGTCGACACGGCGCCGCTCGGCCGCGGCGGTGTTGGCGCCCTCCGGCGTCCCCCCCCCCGGCGCCAGCGACCGACTGTCGCACCCTGGCTCCCGATATTTCACCCGGCCCCGACCGGCGTTATGTGATGCACGCCTTTTTGTGGGGGAATGGTGGATCATGCTGATCGAGTGGCACGACTCCCTGCGGGTCGGCTTCGAGCCCATCGACCGGGAACACCAGATCCTGGTGGCCCTGATCAATCGGCTTCATGACGATGTGATCGTCGGCCGCGACCGCGACACCGTCGAGGAGGGGCTGTTTACTCTGGCCGATCAGGTGGCGGCGCATTTCAATCATGAAGACGGGTTGATGCGCACCTGGAGTTATCCTGACCGGCCCGGCCACCTGCTGGAGCATCGCAGGCTGATCGAACAGTTGGATATCCTGCTGGATGGCATCGATCTGCTGACCGGGCCGGCTTTGATCGAGGCCATCGGATTCATGGATCGCTGGTTCACCGACCATGTGGTCGGCAGCGACGCCCGGCTCGGCGCCTATCTGCGGGCCAGCACCGCCAGTGCGGCCTGAATCGCGGTCCTGGCCGAGAGCTATTGCTGTTTGACGTTAAGCCGGATGGCCAGGTGAACCTGATCCCGGATATCGTCTCCGACCATCCGGTCGGTGATGGATTTCAACAAGCTCTGGATGCGGTCGTAGCCCCAGTCGGTGTACACCTTGCCATAGGTCCCCTGGAGATAGGCGTCCTGAAGCTTGGGGATCGAGTTGATCATGGTGTCCTTGGCATCCGGGGAGTCGAACAGCAGATCGATGCTGACCGGCAGAATGCGCGCGATGTCGCTGGTCCCGGGATTGAGCAAAGGCACCATCACCGACAGGCGGATCAGATTGCCCAGTTCGTGCGGCTTGGGTTCCGCCTGCGCCGGCCGGCACAGCGCCGGCGCCGCCATCGCCAGCACCACGGCCAGAACGGCGGCCAGACGCACGCCGTGACTCCACGTCCGCATCACTGATTCCCTCCACACTCCCGGACGGCCCCCGGCCGTTCTCCCGGCCATTGATGACGAGCCCGCTCCCGCCGGTCAAGCGATGCCCGACCCCGAAGAACCGGCTGCGGCCGAAGACCTGTCGACGAAGACCTTGCCTGCCACCGCAGGATCCGCCTATAGTCCACGGTAATTGTTAGGGAGAGACCTCCATGTCCCCTGTATTGCATCGCTTTGTGGTCATCGTAGGGCTCGCGTTCGGTGGCATCGTCGGACTCGCGAATGGAACGGTTGCGGCACCCGCGACAACCGAAGAGGCGCTGGCCGAGCGCACCCTGGGCAGCCCCGACGCGCCGGTCACGATGCTCGACTTCTCGTCTCTGACCTGTCCCCACTGCGCCGATTTCCACATCAATACCTTGCCGCTGCTCAAGACCAAATACATCGATACCGGCAAGCTGCGGCTGGTGTTTCGTGACTTCCCGCTGGACGGGAACGCCCTGAAGGCCGCGATGCTGGCCCGGTGCGCCGATCCGTCCCGTTACTTTGGTTTCATTGAGGTGTTGTTCAAGACCCAGGAACAATGGGGCCGCGCCAGCGATCCGAAGAAGGCGCTGGCCCAACTCGGCGCGCTGGGGGGCCTGCCCGCCGGTGACTTCGACGCCTGCCTGGACAACAAGGAGCTGTTCGACAAACTGGTCACGCAGCGCAAGGACTTTCAGAATAGATACGACGTTGAATCGACACCCACTTTTATCTTCAATGAGGGGGCCGCCAAGATCAACGGGGCGTTGCCGGTGGAGAAATTCGAGGACGTGATCGACACGCTGCTGGCGCACTGAAGCCAGGTCGGGGACCGTCGCCTTGGATTTCGTCAAGCTGCGTCTGGCCGGCTTCAAGTCCTTTGTCGAGAGCACCGAGCTGGTGATCGAGCCGGGCATGACCGGCATTGTCGGCCCCAACGGCTGCGGCAAGTCCAATCTGGTCGAGGCGTTGCGTTGGGTGATGGGCGAGACCTCGGCCCGCCGGATGCGCGGCGACGAGATGGACGACGTGATCTTCGGCGGCACCTCGCGCCGGCCGGCGCGCAATCTGGCCGAGGTGTCGCTGCTGCTCGACAATTCCAGCCGCACCGCCCCGGCGGGATTCAATGACGCCCAGGACCTGGAAATTACCCGGCGAATCGAGCGCGGCGCCGGATCCGACTACCGGATCAACGGCAGGTCCGTGCGCGCGCGTGACGTTCAACTGCTGTTTGCCGACAACGCCAGCGGCGCCAATTCGCCGGCGCTGGTCAGCCAGGGCCAGATCGGCGCCCTGATCCGGGCCAAACCCCAGGATCGCCGCCAGTTGCTGGAGGAGGCGGCGGGCATCGCCGGTCTGCATTCCCGCCGCCACGAAGCCGAGTTGCGGTTGCGCGCCGCCGAGACCAACCTGACCCGGCTCGACGACGTGATCGGGGCTATGGACGGCCAACTCCAGGGCCTGCGCAAACAGGCGCGTCAGGCGTCCCGCTACCGCAACCTGTCGGACCTGATCCGGCGGGGCGAGGCGGTGCTGTGGCATCTGCGCTGGCAGGCCGCGGCGACCGCCACCGCCACCGCCCGTGCCGCGTTCGATGCCGCCGAGTCTCAGGTGCGGACCTTGATGGCCGCGGTTGCCCAACTGACCACCCGTCGCACCGACGCCGCGGCCAGTCTGCCCGGACAGCGCCAGGCCGAGGCGGCGGCGGCGGCGGCGTTGCAGCGGCTGGTGCTGGCGCGCGAGCAACTGGATGCCGAAGAACGCCGGTTTGCCGAGTCCCAGGCCGCCCATCGCCGCCTGCTGGAGCAGGTCCGGCGCGACCTGGAGCGGGAGCGGGCGCTGGCCGCCGATGCCGACGGCGCCATGCTCCGGCTCGACGACGAGAGACTGCGCCTGTCCGCGGCCCAGGAGGACGAGACGCTGCTGGCCGAGGAGGCGACCCTGGCCCTGGCCGACCTGCGCGACGAGGTCGAGGCCCGCGACCGCCGCCTGACCGTCCTTACCGAACGGGCGGCGGCCGAGGAGGCCGGACGCGCCGCGCTGGTCCGCCGGTGCCGGGACCTGACCCAGCAACTGACCGTTGCCGAGCAGCGGCTGGCCGGTCAGCGCAGCCAGCGCGAGGTGCTGGAGCGCGAACTGGCCGCCCGTCCCGATCTGGCCGAGGCCGAAATGGTGGCGATCGCTGCCGAAGAGCGGTTGGAACAGGCGCGCGAGGCCGCCGAGGCCGCCGAGCAGGCAAAGTTTGCCGCCGAGTCCCGGCTGGGACGGCTGCGCGAAACCCTTCAGGCGGCGGAAGCCGTGCGCTCCAGGCTCAAGGCGGAGGCCATGGCGCTTTCGGAGCTGCTGCACGGCCGCGGCAGTTCGGGAGAGTTGTTTCCGCCCGTGATCGATGCGGTAACGGTGGCGCCGGGCTATGAAGGCGCGCTGGCCGCCGCCCTCGGCGACGACCTGACCGCCCCGATCAACGATGCCGCTGCGGTCCATTGGCGGACGCTGCCGCCCTATGCCGAGGTTCCGCCGCTGCCCGAGGGTACGGTCCCCCTGGCCACCAAGGTCACCGGACCCGCGGCGCTGACCCGCCGTCTGGCCTTGCTCGGCCTGGTTGCCGAGGCCGAAGCCGGGGCGCGGCTGGCTCCCCGGTTGCACCCGGGGCAGGCGCTGGTCAGCCGTGACGGCGCCGCCTGGCGCTGGGATGGCCTTACCGTGACCGCCGGCGCGCCCACCGCCGCGGCGATCCGGCTCCGCCAGCGCAACCGCCTGGACGGGTTGCGCCTGGACCTGGCCGGCGCCGAGGAGCGGGTGGACGAGGCCCGCGCGGTGTTCGAGGAGGCCCGGCGTGCCGGCGCCGAGGCCGCAGCCGAAGAAAAGCGGCTCCGGGATGGCGTCCGCGAGGCCTTTACCGCAGTCAACCAGGCCCGTGATCGCCAGAGCCGCCTGGAACGCGACAGCGCCGGCGCGGTGTCGCGGCTGGCCGCGCTGGTGGAACAGCTTGAGCGCCTGGAGGCCGACCGCGCCGAGGCCGAGGTCCGGCTGGCCGAGGCCGACACCGGTCTCGAGGCGATGGCGGACCCGGGCGCGGTCCGGGCCGAGATTGCCGAGCAGCGGGCGGAACTGGCCGAACGCCGGGCGGAACTGGCCGAGCGCCGGAGCCAGCTTGATCGCGTGACCCGGGAGGCCCAAGGCCGCCGTCAGCGCCTGGCCGCCATCGAGGCCGAGCAACGGTCGTGGCGGACCCGCCAGCAGGGCGCCGATGGCCGGCTGGCGGAGCTGGCTGACCGCGCCGCCGCCGCCGAGGCCGAACTGGCGGCACTGGCCGACCGTCCGGCCGCGATCGAGGCCAGCCGCCAGACCTTGCTGACCCGCATCGCCGACGCCGAGCGCGCCCGCCGGCGCGCCGCCGACACGCTTGCCGGGTCCGAGACCGCGCTGGCCGAAACCGAGACCCGGTTGAAACAGGCCGAGGTCGGGCTGGCCGACGCCCGGGAGGCCCGCGCCCGGGCCGAAGCGGCGGTGGGCAATGCCCTCCAGGCCAACGCGGCGCTGGTCGAGCGGATTCAGGAACGGCTGGAGTGCGTCCCGGAAGAAACGCTGGCGCTGGCCGGCCTTGCCCCCGGAGACGAGCTGCCCGAGGCCGGAGCGGTGGAAACCCGGCTGGAACGGCTGACCCGGGAACGGGAAAACATGGGGCCGGTCAACCTCCGGGCCGAGCTGGAGGCCGGCGAACTGGAGGCCCAGGTCAACGGCCTGACCGGCGAGCGGGCGGATCTGGTCGCGGCCATCGGGCGGTTGCGCCACGGCATCACCAGCCTGAACCGCGAGGCCCGGGAGCGCCTGCTGGCCTCGTTCCAGATCGTCAACACCCATTTCCAGCAGTTGTTCGTCAAGATGTTCGGCGGCGGCCGGGCCCACCTGGAATTGACCGAGGCCGAGGACCCGCTGGAGGCCGGGCTGGAAATCTTCGCCAGTCCACCCGGCAAGCGGCTTCAGATTCTCACCCTGCTGTCGGGCGGCGAACAGGCCCTGACCGCGCTGTCCCTGCTGTTCGCGGTATTCCTGACCAACCCGGCGCCGATCTGCGTGCTTGACGAGGTCGACGCGCCGCTGGACGAGGCCAATGTCGGCCGCTTTTGCGATCTGGTCCAGGAGATGGGGGCCTCCCGTCGCACCCGTTTCCTGGTCATCACCCACCACCGCCTGACCATGGCCCGTACCGATCGCCTGTTCGGCGTCACCATGTCCGAACAGGGCGTTTCGCAACTGGTTTCGGTGGACCTGCGCGCCGCCGAGACGCTCCGGGCGGTCGGGTGATCGCCGAGGGACAGGAGAGGGTCGAGCCCCGCGACACCGTATGGGAGCCGCCGGTACCGCGACTTGTGAGGGGCGCGGGGCGAAGTCCGGGGAGGCCCCCAAATTGAAATTTACCATACGATTGACATCCAAGTAATGAAGTATATGAATTTGGATATGATTTAACACCATCGGTTGTTTGAGATATTAATTATTCGCAATTGATTGATGATCATTTTTTTACCCGGATTTTCATCAGGATAAGATTTTTATCAATAAAGTATCATTAACAACAGCGATAAGTCGAATAACTAATTCTATATCTATTACATAGCTAAGATTACTTAGATGAAAGTGATATCCGGGTCGAGCAGAGTGGCGCCGATCTCCCCCCTCCCGGTCGCCCGATCGGTTTCGGTCGGAATGCGCAGCTTCTCTTCCAGCGAAAATGTCCGACGCCTGGGCCGATCCGACAACTTCGGGTTCGTCGCCGCAGGTGCCGTCACTACAGTCGGTCTACGGCCAACTTCCGTGCCGGCGCCCGCGGCGACCGGCCGCGCTACAACCTTATTGGGCATGACCACGAGACTGTTCTCCTGCGCCCTCAAAGGTAACCTTCCGGGGCGCCGGTGTCTCGTCATTGTTGGCACGGAGGGAGTCGCACCGATCAACGGAAACCTGTTGCCGGAACTGTTCGAGGTGTTCGAGGCGCGAACCTGCGAGTTCGTGAACGCATGCCCGTCGCGCCGAGTCGGTTCGGTCAAAGCGGCGTTCAAGCGCACAGCCGTTCGAGCGGGAACGCCGTGGGCTCATCCCCACCCACTGCGGCAGACCGCTGCGACCTGGATGATAGAAACGGGAACATCTCTCCGAAGAAGCCGATCGTCTCCTCGGGGACGCCGAGGAAATGGTAGAGCGGCGCTACGGCAAACACAGCCCGGACTATCTGCGGAGAACGGCGGCAGCCCCTCCAGTCAGGGCTGTCCTTACCGTCAGCAAGAGTAACGTCCCTGCGAGGAACGCGACAACCCTTGATTCCGATGGTGCTGCTGGACAGGATTGAACTGTCGACCTCTCCCTTACCAAGGGAGTGCTCTACCACTGAGCTACAGCAGCGCACCCGGGGGCGCACCCGGGCGGGCAAGCGGGTTATGCCATGGTCCGGGCCGGTGTGCAAGCCGGAATCCGACGGGCCGACGATTCTCATGATGGGCCGGGAGCCGGTGAGACCGCGCCCCGTCCCGGGCCATCGACGGCCTACGGCGCCACCGGCAGCCACACGGTAAAGGTGCTGCCCCGCCCGACCTCGCTTTCGATGGTCAGCCGTCCGCGATGGCGGTTGAGGATGTGCTTGACGATGGCGAGGCCGAGACCGGTGCCGCCCAGCGCCCGGGAGCGGGCCGGGTCGACCCGATAGAAGCGTTCGGTCAGTCGCGGCAGGTGGGTGCGGGCGATGCCTTCGCCCTGGTCGGTGACGGCGATGGAAATCATCTGCGGCGCCGGGCGGGGCGGACGCCGGCCGGCCACGCCGGCCACCGCCGGCACCGGTGGCAGGGTGCCGCCGACCGCGGTGGCGTCCGTGAGCTGAATGGTGACGGTGACCTCGGTTTGCTCATGGGTGTACTTGATGCCGTTGCTGATCAGATTGTGCATGACCTGCGACAGTTGATCGGCGTCGCCCAGCACCATCGGCAGGTCGTCGGTCGCCGCCACCCTCAGCCGCACCTTCCGGGCGGCGGCCTTGAGTTCGAAGGCCGCGACCGCGGCGCCGACCGAGCGCACCACGTCGACCCGGCCGGTGGGCCGGGTGTGTTCGTCCAATTCGATCCGGGACAGGGACAGCAGGTCGTCCACCAACCGGGCCATGCGGGTGGACTGGTCATGCATGATTCCGAGAAAGCGTTCGCGCGCCGGTTGATCGTCCCGCGCCGGTCCCCGCAGGGTCTCGATGAAGCCGATCAGGGTGGCCAGCGGCGTGCGCAATTCGTGGCTGGCATTGGCGACGAAATCGGCGCGTGACTGTTCCGACCGCTTGATGGTCGTGATGTCGTGGAGCGACAGCAGCACCATCGACGGGGCCGGCTGGGTGTCGACCGCGCTGGTGGTTCCCGGTGGCCGGTGGCGGAACGGCTTGATCCGTGCCTGGTAGATGCATTCCACCGGTCCGGGCAGCGGGAATTCGACGGTGCGGGAGGCGCTGCCGCCCAGCACGGCGTCCACCGCGCCCACCACCTCGGGATGGCGCAGGCTGAGCGTCAGGTCGACATCGATCATCCGGTCGCCGAACAGATTGCGGGCGGCCTGATTGGCATGGCGGACCCGCCGTTCGCCGCCGATCAGGACCAGCGGGTCGGGCAGCGCCTCCAAAATCGCCTCGTTGATCTCGACTCGGGTCGCAAGCTGGTGGGTCCGGCTGGCATTGGCCCGGTCCAGCCGGGCAATCCGGGCCATCAGGTCATGGGCGATGCCATCGCCCTCGTCGGGACCGGGGTCGGCGGCGGTGCCCGGGGCCTCGGTCAACCGATTGAGATAGGCCGCAGCCGTCCGCACCTCACGGTGGTAAATCAGGGCGACCCAAGCCGCACCCAGCGGCGGCAGCGCCGCCGCCACCACCACCACCCGGGCGTCAACGCCCCCCCCGAACACCAGGCACACCGCCACCGCGACCAACGGCGCCGCCATCAGCAGCCCGGGCAGCAGCCAGCGTTCAGGGGGAATAACCGGTGTTCTCATGGCAGGAACGGCAACCTGAAACTCGGGAGTGTCGCTCCCGAGTCTACACCAAAGCCGCGCCGGGCAAAGTCCTTTAACCGATTTTCATGAGTTCTTCATAACCGGCGACCCGTCGCGGCAGAGGTTATGCCTCACCACTGTAAAGAATCATGGGCCGCCATCGCCGCTGCCGTCACCAGATCAGAGACGGTGGCGCCCATGGAGGCAATCTGGACCGGCCGCTCCAGCCCGATCAGCAACGGCCCGATCACGGTGCCGCCGCCGAGCTTGGCCAGCAGCTTGTAGCTGATATTGGCGGCGTGCAGGGCCGGCATGATCAACACGTTGGCCGGACCGGAAAGCCGGCAGAACGGGAACAGACGCTTCATCAGGTCGTAGTCGAGGGCCACGTCGGCGGCCATTTCGCCGTCATATTCGAAATCGACCCGGGCCGCGTCGAGAATTTTCACCGCCGCCCGCACATGTTCGGCCCGGCCGTGGGGGTGCTGGCCAAAGTTCGAGAAGGACAGCATGGCCACCCGCGGCTCGTGGCCCATCTGGCGGGCCTTGGCCGCCGACTGGATGGCGATGTCGGCGATCTGGTGGCTCTCGGGCAATTCGTTGATGGTGGTATCGGCAATCAGCACGGTGCGGCCGCGCGCCACCAGTACCGCCAGCCCGAACACCCGTTCGCCGGGACGGGGGTCGATCACCCGGGCGATCTCGTCGTAGGAAAGCCGGAAGTTGCGGGTCAGGCCGGTGACCATGGCGTCGGCGTCGCCCAAAGACACCATCAGCGCCGCGAAGACGTTGCGGTCCTGGTTGACCATGCGCTGGCAGTCACGATAGAGCAACCCGTCGCGCTGCAATCTCTTATAGAGGTGCTCGGTGTAACGGCGGGTGTGGCTGGAGCGTCGGGCGTTGTGAATCTCCAGGTCCGCGGCGCCGGCCAGGCCCAGCGACCGGATCTGTTCGGCGATGATTTCTTCGCGGCCGATCAGGACCGGGGTGCCGTAGCCGGCGGCGCGGAAGGCGATGGCGGCGCGGATGGTCCGGTCTTCCTCGCCTTCGGCAAACACCACCCGGCGCGGGTTGGATTTCACCTTCTCAAAGATCAATTGCAGGCTGTCGGCGGTGGGATCGAGCCGGGTGCGCAGGCGTTGGCGGTAAGCCGCCATGTCGATGATCGGCATGCGCGCGACGCCGCTGTCCATTGCCGCCTGGGCCACCGCGGCCGGAATGGTGGTGATCAGGCGCGGGTCGAAGGGGACCGGGATGATGTAGTCGGGACCATAGCGCAGGTGCCGGCCGGCATAGGCGGCGTCCACCTCGTCCGGCACGTCCTGCCGCGCGAGTTCGGCGACGGCCCGGGCCGCGGCGATCTTCATGGCGTCGTTGATGGTCGAGGCGCGCACGTCGAGCGCGCCCCGGAAGATGTACGGGAAACCCAGGACGTTATTGACCTGATTGGGGTAGTCGGAACGGCCGGTGGCCACGATGGCGTCGGCGCGGACGGCCCTGACCGCTTCCGGGGTGATTTCGGGATCGGGATTGGCGAGGGCGAAGATGATCGGCCTTTCGGCCATCGACGCCACCATCTCCGGGGTCACCGCGCCCTTGGCCGAGAGCCCCACCAGGACGTCGGCGCCGATCACCGCGTCGGCCAGGGAACGGGCCTCGGTCGGCACGGCATGGCCGGACTTCCACTGGTTCATGTGGCTGGCGCGGCCCTGATAGATCACGCCCTTGGTGTCGCACAGAATCACCTGATCATGGGGCACGCCCATGGTCTTGAACAACTCGACGCAGGCGATGGCGGCGGCGCCCGCGCCGTTCACCACCATGCGGATGTCCTTGAGGTTCCGCCCGGTGATGTGCACGGCGTTGATCAGCGCCGCGGCGGCGATGATCGCGGTGCCGTGCTGGTCGTCGTGGAACACCGGGATGTCCATGATCTCGCGCAACCGCTGCTCGATGATGAAGCATTCCGGCGCCTTGATGTCCTCCAGATTGATGCCGCCGAACGTCGGCCCGAGGAAACGGACGCAGTTGATGAACTCGTCGACGTCGCGGGTATCGACCTCCAGGTCGATGCCGTCCACATCGGCAAAGCGTTTGAACAGTACCGCCTTGCCTTCCATCACCGGCTTGGAGGCGAGCGCGCCCAGGTCGCCCAGGCCGAGTACCGCGGTCCCGTTGGAGATGATCGCGACGAGGTTGCCCTTGGCCGTGTAGTCGTAGACGGTGTTGGGGTCGGCGGCGATGCGCAGGCACGGTGCCGCCACGCCGGGCGAATAGGCCAGCGACAGATCCCGCTGGGTGGTCAGCGGCTTGGTCGGCGTGATCTCCAGCTTGCCCGGCCGGCCGCCGGCATGCAACAGCAGCGCCTCTTCCTCGGTTACCCGCCTGGTGGTATCGGCCATCGATTCCTCTCGTCTCGTCTCGTAACGTCTGAACGGTCTTATCCGCGCGACCGGAATGTAACCGCGACCATCCCGTCAGACCAGGATCTTGGCGCGGGGTCTTGGCGCCGGGAAAGCCGTGCCGGGGTCCGGGCGCGGCACCCGCGGCTGCCGGCGGCTACCGGTGATCGGCGCCCACCGCCGCCGCCAGCGTCGCGAAGCCGTCCTGCTCGAGCAGCGCCGGCAACCCCCGGCGGATGTCCCGGATCAGCCGCGGTCCCTGGTAAATCAAGGCGGTATAAAGCTGAACGAGCGAAGCCCCGGCACGAATCTTGGCGTAGGCGTGCTCGGCGCCGGCGATACCGCCGACACCGATCAGCGGCAGCCGTCCCCCGGTCAGCCGGTAGATATCGGCCAGGACCCGGGTCGATGGCTCGAACAGCGGCCGGCCCGACAGGCCACCTGCTTCGGCCGCGACCGGCAGCTCTGCCAGGCCGGGGCGGCCGATGGTGGTGTTGGAGACGATCAGACCGTCGATGCCCGCCTCCAGACTGACCTCGGCCACGGCGGCCAGATCCTCGGGCGTGAGATCGGGGGCGATCTTGAGCAGCAGGGCAGGGGTCCGCTTGAGGCAGGACTCGGCCCGGGCCGCCAGCACCCCGGACAGCAGTGCCGCCAGCGGTTCGCGGTCCTGGAGCGCGCGCAGGCCCGGGGTGTTGGGCGAGGAGACGTTGATCACGAGATAGTCGGCCAGCGGCGCCAGGGCGTAGACTCCGGCCACATAGTCGGCGACGGCGTCGGTGCTGTCCTTGTTGCGGCCAAGATTGGCGCCGACGATGCCCGGCCGCCGCCGCCGCCGCCGTGCCGCGAGGCGGCGTACCATGGCCTCCAGACCCTGGTTGTTGAAACCGAAGCGGTTGATCATGGCCTGCTGTTCGCTCAGGCGGAAACAGCGCGGGGGCGGATTGCCGGGCTGGGGCCGGGGCGTCACGGTGCCGACCTCGACGAAGCCGAAACCGAGGCCGAGCAACGGTCCCACCACCTCGGCGTTCTTGTCGAAGCCGGCGGCGATGCCCACCGGATTGGCGAAGTCCAGGCCCCACAGCCTTTGGCGCAGACGCGGGTCGTCACGCTCCCGCCGCTGCGGCACCAGCCCGGCTTCGAGCAGGCGCAGGGTCAGGGTATGGGCCACCTCGGGATCCAGGCTGCGCAGCAGCGGGCCGATCACCGCAAACAGGTCGATCACGCGGTCTCTCCCCTTCCCGGGACGGCGGCCGGTGGCCGCCACCGGTTCAGAACAGGTGGTTCAGAGCCTCGCCGGCCTGGCGCGCCAGCGAATAGGTGCCGGAGGTGGCCACACCCGCGACCAGGCCATAATAGCAGCCCAGTCCCATGCGCAGGGTCAGCGCGCTGAGCTGGGTTGGCCAGCCGGAATAGGGAATCCAGCCGATCACCGGCGGCAAACCGGTGATCAGCGCGCCCAGGGAGGCGCCGCTGGCGCAGAACAGGAACACCACGTTCTGGTCGATGAAGGGCGGGGCGTGAACCGGCACGGTCGGGGGCGGCGGCTCCGAGGTCGCCGATTCGCCGGCCATCGCCGAAGCGGCCCGGGCCTCGCCGGTGGCCAGGGCCAGCACCAGCAGCATCACGGCCAGCACCGGCCCCTGTCTTGCCGGCAAGTGTCTCATGGCCCCCGCCTCCTCGCGCCGTTCACCCTTAACCCCCTCAGAATCGGTTGGTCATCGGTTGGTCATCGGTTGGTCCAGGCGTCACCGACCAGACGGGCGGTGGATTGTACCGCCGACACCGTGACCCCGCCAAGTACGCCATAGAAGCAGCCCAGGGTCGAACGCCACAGCACCGTCGCCATCGACGGGTAGACTCCCATGTAAAAGGTCCAGCGGGTCATGGAGGGCAGCGCCACCGAGGCGGCGCCGATGCTGGCGGCGATGCCGCAGCCATAAAAGGGCAGGGCCTGATCGATGAAGGGCCGGGTCGGCGCCACCGCGGCGCTGTCGGCGAACGCCGGCCCGCTCCCGCCTCCCGACGCGGCCAGGGCGAGAACACCGATCGCGAGGCACAGCAACAGGGCACGGGCAAGGATCATGGGGAGTCCGTGGCAGGGGAGGGGCCGGCGGAACCGGCGGCCGGGTCGGGTCGGGTCGGGGACAGTCGGGATTCGGGCGGTGTACGTTCGCAGCGGCTGCCAGTATGCGCCGGCGGGCCGGGACCGGTCAACCGATACCTGCCCCCCGTTACCCGCCGCCCCTTGCCCTTTTTCTTGGCACTGGCCACACCAATGGATAGTGTGGGACAACGGATCGTGCCGGAAGGCAGAGGCGAGGGATGGAGCGGCGCTGTTCACAAACGGCGGGCGGACCGGCGATGTTGCGACGTCTCTCCGGCAGCTTGGTCGTCCGTCTGTTAATCTCCGGCTTTTGCCTGGCGCTGGTCGGAATCATCGGGCGGACGTTTTTCGTGACGGCCTATTGGCACGACGAGATTGCCGCGCTGGTGGTGGCGCAGCAGACGTTGATTGCGGGAAATCTGGCGCACACCATCGATGCCCGGCTGACCGAGCGGCTGGACCTGCTGCGCCGACTGGGGGCGGGCCTGCCCTTGACCTTGCTCGACCGACCCGGGCCGTTGCAAACGTGGCTGGCCGAACGCCGGCGGCTGCTGCCGCTGTTTTTCAACGGGCTGATGGTGGTCCCGGCCGACGGCGACGGGGTCATCGCCGATGATCCGGACCTGCCGGCCGGGTACCGGCTTCGTGCCGCCGACCGGGATTGGTTTCGGCAGGTGCCTGACCGCCGCACCGCCGCCATCGGCGGACCGTACCATGACCCGGTCAGCAACCAACCTCTGATTGTGATGGCGGTGCCGCTCGGCCCGGAAGGGACCGCACCGCGTGCCCTGCTGGTCGGAGTCACGGCGCTGGCGTCACCGGGATTTCTGGATGACGTGGCCACCACCGGGATCGGCGCAACCGGTGGCGTGCGGCTGATTTTCCCGCGCGACCGGTTGGTCCTCGCGTCCGGCGACCCGCGGATGATCCTCCAGGATCTGCCCGCTGCCGGCGTCGGTCTCCTGCGCGACGGTTCCGGGCGCGACGGCACCACGGCCGGTGATCCTGGGACCAGGACCACCGTGAACGCCCAAGGGGTCGAGGAACTGGCCACCATCGCGGACGTCAAGAGCGCCGGTTGGCTGGTGGTCGTCCATAGACCGACCGCGGAAGCGTTCCAGGCGGTGACGCGGGGGCGTGCCCTGAACCTGTACTACGGCGTGCCGGCCCTGGTGGTGGCGTTCAGCCTGGCGTTCATCGTCCTGTCCCGAATGCTCAAGCCTTTGCGCGATGCGGCGCGCGAGATGCGCCGGATGGCCGATGGGGAGATCGAGCTTCGGCCCCTGCCGGTTGTGCGTGAAGACGAGGTTGGGACCCTGGTGACCGGGTTCAACTATCTCCTGGAACAGGTCAGAATCCGGGAAACCACCCTTCGGGAAAGAGAGAGTCTCATGACCCGCAAGGCATACCATGACGCCCTGACCGGTCTTCCCAACCGGGCGATGTTCAGTCAAAGTCTTCACGAGGAAATCATCTTCACCGAGAGCACCGGGAACTCTTTCGCGCTGATGTTCCTCGACCTCGACGGCTTCAAGCCGGTCAACGACAGCCATGGCCATGCCGTCGGCGACGACGTGCTGCGCGAGGTTGCGGTCCGCCTCAAGGAAGCGGCACAACCTGCCGATATCGTGGCGCGATTGGGTGGTGACGAGTTCGTGATGATGTCGCTCGTCGGCGCGGGCGACCCTTACCTCGAAGCCTCCAGGGTTGCCGGCCGATGTCTGGAGGCGATTTGCCGGCCCTTCGCGGTGGCCGGGGTGGAACTGCGGATCGGGGTGTCGATCGGCATCGCGGTTTGTCCGGGTGACGGCAGGGACGCCAGTCTGCTGATGAGCCGCGCCGACGCCGCCTTGTACCTTGCCAAGAACAACGGCCGTGGCCGGTTCGAGTTTTTCCGGTAGGTGACCCATGGGGGCTTTGCCCCACAGGCGCCAGGATATCGCACTTGTCTTGATTTTGCAGGGCTCTGCCCTGGACCCGCAAGGAGGCGCGCCTCCTTGACCTCATGACGTCAGGTTACGCTCGCCGGTACCGGATCAGCGAACCGCCCGATCCGTGGCCGGCCGGGAGCCGGAGAGCGCCAGGTCGGAGACCTGACGGGCCAGGGTGACGGCCAGTCGCTCCACCGGCTCGAACAGGGTGGCGGCGGCCAGACTCGCGGCGAAGGTGATGGCCGCGGTGAATCCTGCACCGATGCCGCCGCCGACGCCCAGCGCCGACAGTTCCAGATAGCACCAGGACGAAAACGAGCAGATCACGATCAGGTGGGTGAGGTAGACCGGAAACGACAGCCGGCCGAGCCAGCACGACAGCGGCGTTTCGAACAGGCCGGCCAGCGTCCGGCAGGCCACCACCGCGAAAACGATCAGGAGGGCGATGACCGACATGGCCGGGGCCGAGGTGAAGGCGGCGCCCCGGGTGGTGGCCATGGCGAAGGCCAGTCCGACCGCGGCGACCGCAACCGCGCCAGCCGCCGCCGAGCCGCGCCAGCGCCGGAACCAGGGCCGGGCATAGGCTTCGGCCAGCAGAATACCGAACGCGAAGGCGGTTTGGTGACTGGACAGGGCGACGAAGACCGGCACCAGTCCGAGGATCAGCAGCGGGCGCCAGCGGGCGCGACCGGCCAGGAACAGGCTGGCGAACACGATCATCGAGCCGGCCAACTCGATGGGCATGGTCCACAACACGGCATTGTAGTTGATCGGGGCATCGCCGTCGAAATAGACGTTGAACAGCGAAAAGGCGAGCAGGCCGGGCAGGTCGGGCGCGAAGGCGTAATGGATCCCGAGCCAGTCCTGGCTGCCGGCCAGCGCCGCCGCCGGGATATTGAACATCAGCCCCGAAGCCATCAGCAGCGCCGCCAGCGCCGACGAGGCCAGGATCGGCACCGTCAGGCGGGGGTAACGTCGAAGCGCCTGGGCCAGGATGATGCCGCGATCGCCCCTTTCGATGAAGCCGGTCGACAACGCGAAACCCGAGAGCACGAAGAAGATGTAGACCGCCAGCGGCCCGTTGCTGAGAAACCGCAGAACAGCCGCGGAGTCCGCGGCGGGCGCGATGGCAAAACAATGGGTGGCGTGATAGGCCACCACCACCAGGGCGGCCCACCCGCGCAGACCATCGAGAAAGGGCTTGCGATCGGTCACCCGCCGCCTCCGCGCCCCAGCGGTTGCCGGTCTGGAATCGTCACGCCTCGGCCACGAACAGCCCGGCGAGGAAGGCGAGCAATCCGCCGCCGCCACCCGAAGCGTCGGAGCCTGGTCCGCCGGCATACATGGACTGGATGCCGATCCGCCCCGGACCGGTGAAACGGTTGGTGATCATGTTGGCGCTTCCAAACAGTCCGCTGGAGAGCGTCTGGACGTTGGTCTCCATGGTGACGCTGGCGTCACGGTACAGCCAGGCCCCGGGCTCGACCTCAATCTGTTCGTTTGGTGCGAGGCGCTTTTCAAACACGTTGCCGTAGCCGTGAAGCCAGAGTATTCCCTCGCCCTGGTGGCAGCGGAATTTGTCGATAAAGAAGCCGGTTGCGCCGGCCATCATGTTGGCGATGCCTCTGACCCGCTCATACATGTAGTCGACATTCCTGGTCGCCGCGAGAAATTGGTGCTCCCTGACGTGGATTTCCTCCATTTCGGCGAGATGAAGCGGGATGATTTGTCCCGCGCCATCTCTGCTGAAAGAGATCATCCCGCTTCCGGTGGCTTCGGTGACCAGGACCGGCATCCCGGCCAACATCCGCTTGACCGCTCCGGCAATCGGCTTGACCCCGATCGACACCGACGGGTTTTTCCACAGCATAATATGGTGCTCGAAATACACCGGTTGATCGGGCGTGATTTCGACGGTCAGGGCCGGAACCAGCCCGCCGTCCAGATGATAGGTGATGCCGGCAAAGGTTTCGGCGGCGGCAGCCGTCGGCACGAGAACGGGGCGTCCGGGCATGGGTACGGTCTCCTGAGGGGCGTGACGGTAGGAAATAGCGTCATCGTCGGCGTTATTGCAAGGCAACCGTGCCCGGCCGGTGGTTGGCGGCCGACGATGGCGGCTGCCTCCCGGGGTTGCGGTCCCGCGCTCAGGGTGCGGTCTGCGGCACCCGCAGGACAAAGCGGCTGCCCGGCGTCGCCTGGGGGTCGAGGACGATGGTGCCGCCCAGGCGGGTGGTGACGAGGTTGAAGACGATGTGCAGACCCAGCCCCGGATGGCCGGCGCCGCGGCGGGTGGTGAAAAACGGGTCGAAGATTTTGGACCGATGCTCGGCCGGGATGCCCCGGCCGTCGTCGGCCACCACCAGTTCGATGCCGCCGGCGCCGTCGCTGCCGGCGGTGATGAACAGCCGCCCGGCCTGTCCCGGCTCGAAAGCGTGGGTGACCGCGTTCATCACCAGATTGGTCAGGATGCGGGCAAGCGCGCCCGGGTAGCCGTCCAGCACCAGGCTGGCCGGGCACGAGGGAACGACGCCGTGTCCCTTCAACGCCGGCCCCAGGCTGATCAGCACGTCGTTGAGCACGGCGTTGAGGTCAAAGCAACGGCGTTCGTCGGCGCACTGGTCGACGGCAATCTGCTTGAAGCTTTGCACCAGCCGCGAGGCGCGGTTGACATTGACGTAGAGCAGGTCCGACGCTTCGAGCGTCAGCTTGAGGAAGTCCTTGAAGTCGCTCTTGCGGATCCGGCCCTGGTCGGCAACCCCGGCGAGTTCCCGGGCCATTTCGGTCATGTGGGTGGCGACCGTGATGGCGATACCCAGCGGTGTGTTGATCTCGTGGGCGACGCCGGCCACCAACTGGCCGAGCGCGGCCATCTTTTCGGCATGGACCAGATGCTCGACGGTTTCCTGGAGTTGCCGGTGCGCCGTCCGCACCTGAACCAGGGTGGCGCGCAGGGAATCGGTGGAGACCTTCAGGGACAGGTGGGTCCTGATCCGCGCCTTGATGATCGGCGGGCTGATCGGCTTGCTGATGTAATCGACGGCGCCCAGTTCCAACCCGCGCTCCTCATCGGTGATCTCGGTCTTCGCGGTCAGAAAGATCACCGGAATCGCGGCGGTGGCGGCCTCGCGCTTCAGCCGCCGGCACACCTGATAGCCGTCCATGTCCGGCATCATGACATCCAGCAGGATCAGGTCCGGCGGCGGAACCGCGGCGGCGGCGGCCAGCGCCTGCCGGCCGTCGCTGGCCACCCGCACCTGATAGCTGTCGTCCAGCAGGGCCGTGATCAACTCCAGATTATCGGGGCAGTCATCGACCACCAGGATGGTCGGTTGCAGCCCGGGCGCAACCCCGGTCATGGCGAGCCCCCGGCCGGGGCGGCGTGGCCACGTCCCCCTGCGGGTCGGAGATCGGCCCGGAGCCGGTCGAACAGGGAGTGTTTCCCGAGCAAATCCACTGGCTGTCCGTGTTGGTCCCGGAAAGTCTCGCGACAGAAGGCTCCGCCCCGGGAAAAGCATGTCCCGGATCACATGCACCATGGGACATTCGGGCCGGGCAGGTCAAGCCGTAAGGCGTGGAGAGCGCATCGGTCACGGTCCGGTTACGGGTAATCTGGAAGGCGCAATTCGCGCGAGGCAGGCGACCAAAGAGCATGCGGGCAATAACCGTGCTCTGCGTCCCCGCAACGCGACGATATTGTCGCCATCGCCACAAGAAGTAGTTCTTCACAAAGACACAAAGAACGCGAAACAGTCATAAAGAGGGAGTCTCTTCGTGACTTTTTTGCATACTTTGAGTCTTTGTGAGGACTTTTTTTCTTTCTTTTGCCCATGAAAGCGAAGTTGTACAGCCATGGACTGTGTGTCCACCTGACGTTCGGCCTCTCCGGCCAGCCAGGCGGCGGTGAGTTCCCACTGGCAATACCGCTTGCCGGCATAGTCCCGCGAGTACCAGGCCAGCAACTCGGCGCGCGGGGCGTCGCGGTCGCTGCCGCTGTGGCCGAGGAAAAGCGTATCCATATCCGCGACGATACCAAATCACCGCGGCCGTTGTCACAGCGAACCCGTTTCCAAGGCGTACCGGCCTTTGGTGCCTCCGGGGCAAGCCAAAGGTCGGTGGCATTTCAGCTTTTGAACGCCATGCCGACCCGCTTGGCGATGGTCTTCATGTTTCTTGCGGTGCCATGGGCTGCCGCCGGAATTTTCAATCGTGAACCGCCGATGCCATCGGGGTAGTGGACATAAATCTCGCGCCGGCCCAAACCCATGTCCTCGTCGCTCCGGCCCACGGCGTGATCCAGGGCATCGGACCGCGGCGGTTCGTCGAGGAAGATGGCAACGGTGCGGTCGGCGGGCCGATCCGGGAACGGGTTCCCGTTCAAAACCGCCTGCATGTCGGTGGCGGTGCGGAGAACCACGCCGACCGGCTTTCCGGCATGGGCGCGCATCCTGGCCTCAAGCGCCGACTTCACGTCGGCCGAAGACCCGGCGCTGTCAAAGACGACATTGCCGCTCGCGATGTAGGTTTCGACCTGATGCCAGCCGGCGTCGACACACATCGCCCGCAGGTCGGCCATCGACAGCCTGCCGGTTGCCCCGACATTCACCGCCCGCAACAACGCGATGTATCTGGTCATGCCCCAAATGCCTTGTGGTGGCGGGACGGCGCCCGCATCCCGGGGCCGGTGCCATCAGCCCGGTCGTTGCCAGCAACCGGGCCAGTCGTCGAAATCGCCGACGTCGCGGCCACCGATGAACAGGGTGTACATCGGATCAACCGGGAAGTCGTTGAGGCGGATCACCCAGTCCTGGCCGGCGACCGAGGCCGCGTAAGGGTACTCGGCCCGGCCGGTGCGGCGCCAGACAACCGGGCGGGCCAGCTGCCGGGCGATGGTCATGGCCCCTGGCCCGGCGGCTTCACGCCATACTTGTTGTTGTAGTCCTTGCTGGTCCGGCTGGCGCTTTTAATGATCTCCTCGTAAACCGCATCCCCGTCCAGGCCCTTGTTGCGGTTCATCCGGACCAGTTGGTCAAAGCCCGGGCCATCGGGGTTGCCGTATTTTTCCCGGTCGCGGGCCTGAAGGTCGGCGACCTCCTGCTTGTTCGCCATGAGCTCCCGCGCCTTGATCCGCGCGGCATGGCGAATGTCCTGCGCCCGATGCGCCCGTTCCTCGGCGCTCAGGCCGTCCTTCAGCCATTGCCGGTTCAACGCCGGGATCACCGAGACCTGATCATTGTACCACTGGCGGATTTGCTCGTTGGTCTGGGGCTGCTGGACGGTGGCGGCACCGGCCTGATCCGCCGCCGGTGGTGGCGCGGTATCGGCGGTCTGGACCGGGACCTGGCAGGTCGCCAGAAACAGCAGCGCCAGGAGCGCCAGCGCAAGGCGTCTGAACAAGGGCATGGGCACAACCTTTTGGAGCAATTTATCGGGTGATTCGTACCAATGAATGTGATCGAAACGTCATCACCCGGCGCGGGACGGTCGGGTGACCGGCGGTTTGTGTCGGGAGAGGGGTAGCCGAACAGGGGAGGCGCGCGAAGGGGTCCGGTTTGATTTTAGGCGCTTATATACTTCTTCTCGATGGCGGCAATTGATCACAGCGGCGATCCTGTCCCTTTTACCAACAATTTTTCTGCAGATACATTTCTCTTTAGGTTCTTCTGAGGCGCAAAGCCATTCTTTCCCTTAAACAAGTTGTCCAAAACCGCGTCACGGTTCTTCTTCCATTCTTCCTCTTTGTGGATACTCTCCCTTTGGTTAAATTCCATCCTAATGGTATCCATTGTATTTTCCAAATCCTTTTGATATTTCAATGGACATGAGAATAAAGAGGGGTCTCCTAAGACCTCTGCAAATTTTTTCAACTCCAATAATCCCACGTAGGCAAAATAAGCATCAAAGCGATCGGAATCAGAAGGGGCGTCGCCGTATTTTGCCTTCATAGTACGCATAACTATGCAAGTATTATCGTGATAGTACGTGCCTATAATCAAATTTTTGGTCTCTCCATTACCAGCTTTTTGGTACTCCTCTTTTATCTTAGGATGGTTGGCGAACCATCCTTCAGGCGGACGTTTGAACGAAAATACACCATTTTTTCCAACCGCGCGAATCTCCTTCATATTATTCAGAATTGCGTTTGTGATATCTCCCGTGGAAAGCGGCCCCCCCTTGGGATGGTTGTGTGTAACAGTCCAATCTTTGAGGTCTCCAAGGTATTTCGGGTCTACGGACACGTTCTTCCCAGCCTTTGGAGGCTCGCCGAAAGCAACTTTATTTTTAGTACCAGGAAAATAGGCAATCGCCATTTCATTTACGGGTGCAAACGACTTGTTGGTAGCCCGGGTAATCAAGTCTTTTTCTGCTTCATCAATCGTCATATTAATAAATCCATTTTCATGATTTGACTTCTTGAGCACATTAGAACACCACGCCACAAGATCGCCATGAAAGTCAAATAGATCCCAGATATCATACTTCTTTTCCGAATTTTTAAGGAACGTATCGATAATGTCATTGGGAATCTCTGGGGTAAGAAGCCCGCTTATCCAACCCAGCGCGAACTCCCTCGTAATAATCTCTTCCCCGGCCGCCCACGTGCGTTTCACAACGCATTGCACCGACTGCCCGTTACCCAAAGCCGGCGGCCGACCGGAGTCGATCCGTGAACGGGGCTGCGTGACTGTCGTTTCCGGCACGGCGCTTTGCGGAGGCCCGACAACCGCCGCCGCCCGCCGGCCCATCCGATCCGCTTCCGCTTCAAGGCCGGGGTCCTGGACCACCGCCGGCCCGCCGCCGAAGGGATTGCTCACCCGCCCCTGGCGCTGCTGCACCACATGGGCGAGTTCGTGTCCAAGCAGTTCGCGCCCCGCCGCGCTTTCCGGGGCGTAGCGGCCGGGTGCGATGGCGATGGTGTCGCCCAGGGTGAAGGCCAGCGCGCCGATGTCCGGTGCTTCGCGGCCGACATGGATGCGCACCGAGGAAAAGTCGGTCCCGAGCCGGGCTTCCATCGACTGGCGCACCGGATCGGGCAACGGGGTTCCCGCTCCGGCCGGCGGGCGAAAGCCGGGAAGCGGCATGGCCGCGGCGCCGTCACCGGGCGCCGCGTCACCCGACCGGGACCGTGGCGGCAGCCGTTGGGCGAGTGTCCGGTTGCCGATCAACTGCTGAAGCCGAAGCGCCGCGGCCTGGACCGCCGGCGCCGCCGGCCGTTGGGCCAGGGCGTCCGACGGCGCCGCCGCTCTTGCCGCCACCGGCGGTGACGACGGCTGGCGCTGCGGGTCTGCCGCCACCGGCGGCCGGGGTGCCCTGGTCTTCATGGCGGCTCCACATCGGCATCAGTCACGGTCCGGCGAATTCGCGGCGGACTGCGGTCAGGGGTTCGGATCAAGCGGCCGGCTTCATTTCCGTTTCCGACCTTACCCTCCGATATTTTGCCGATTTCCGTGCCCAAGGCAAGCACAGGCATGTCGATCACGCCTTCGGCAGGTTGGTCGGCGCCTCCGACACCCGCAAGGCGCCGGTCGGCCGGTGAACCCGCGGCGTTTTGCGGGCAGGGAGGTGACATGACGCGCCAAAGTGCGTGAGCCGGCCATCGCACGATACGCAGAAATATGGAAATCGTGTAGAAACCGAGTCCCGCCGTTGAGCGGCCGGAGGCCGCCTCTGCGACGGGCGCAGATTCAAACCGTGATTCGCCGTGCGTGAGCGACGGTGCCGGGACGGAGGGCGTGATGGCCGCGGACAGGACTTACAACGACGCCTTGCCGGCGGACTCCGAGTTGGGGCGCTACCGGTTGCAGAGCGTCCTGGGGCAGGGCAGCTTCGGCATTACCTACCGAGGCCGGGATACCACCCTGCTTCGCGACGTGGCCATCAAGGAATACCTGCCGACGGAACTGGCCATGCGTCGTGACGAGTCGGTCGGCGTTCGCATGCCCGGGCAGGAGAGGGTGTTCAATTGGGGCTCGGACCGTTTCCTCAAGGAGGCGCAGGCCCTGGCGAAGTTCAAGCATCCGTCCATTGTGAATATCTATGATTACTTCCCGGCCAATGGCACCGCCTATCTGGTGATGGAACTCCTGGAGGGCGTTTCCTTCGCGTCGGTTCTCAAAGGAAGAGACCGACCGGACAGCTTCGAAAAGCTGTGGCCGTTGATCGAGTCGCTGCTGGGCGCGCTGGAAGTGGTTCACAAGGCCAATCTCCTGCATCGGGACATCAAGCCGGATAATATCATTATCCGCACCGACGCGATCCCGGTGCTGATTGATTTTGGCGCGGCGCGCCAATGGGTCGGCACCCTGGCCGAAGGGGTCGAGGAGGGCAGGGAACGCAGCAGTACCATTCCGATCTTTACCAAGGGCTATGCGCCGATCGAACAATGTCTCAATCAGACCGCTGATTTCGGACCACCAACCGATATTTACGCCCTCGGCGCGCTGCTGTACCGCATTATTACGGGTACGAGGCCGTTGGAGTCTCCGGCCCGGTTTTATGATGACCAGCTCAGGCCCGCGGTGGTCGCTGGCGCCGGGCGCTTTCCCGAGGCGTTTTTGCGGGCGATCGATTGGGCATTGCGACTGAGGCCGGAAAATCGGCCGCAAGACGTGGTGGTCCTTAAACGCGCCCTGCTGGGGGAATACGGGATACCGGAGGTCAGGCCGGTCGGTACCGGGCCGGTATCGCCATCGTTCCCAACCGGTGGCGACCAACAGGACCATGGCGCGTTGCCTTCGGCCGCTGACGACCGGCCAACCGACGTGCTCCAGTCGGATGTGCCGGTTGTCGAAAGCCCCGGAGAGCGGCGTTCACACCGGGGAAGGACGGCATTGCTGGTGGTTTTGGGGTGCGGAGTGATGGTTCTGGCGGCGTCAGGCTGGTTGTGGTGGAACAAGGGCAGAACACCGTGGCCATTCGCGTTTGCGCAAGTTGAGGCGTCAGTATCAAGTTCCGCCTCGTCCGAAAATGTGGACGGTAAGACCGGAGCCGAAGTCGGGCCGCTTGTTCAGGAAGAAGCCGATCGTAAGGCCAAGACCCCAGGTACGGTATTTCGCGACTGCCCGAACTGCCCCGAAATGGTGGTGATCCCGCCCGGAACCTTCATGATGGGTTCGCCGGACGGTGAGCCACAGCGGATGCGCTGGGAGGGGCCGCAGCATCAGGTAACCATCGGAGCCAGCTTTGCGATGAGTCGTTACGATGTCACGTTTACGGAATGGGATAGCTGTGTGGTCGAGGGCGGGTGCAACCATTATACGCCGCGCGACCAGGGCTGGGGTCGGGGGCGCCGTCCAGTGATCAATGTCAGTTGGAGCGATGCGCTTGCCTATACAGAGTGGTTGCTTCGAAAGACCGGGGAACCGTATCGTCTGCCCAGCGAAGCGGAGTGGGAGTATGCTGCGCGTGCCGGCACCACCACGCCTTTCTCGTGGGGTAATACGATCACGCCGGACCAGGCAAATTATGATGGCACCAGCGCTTATAACGGCGGTACCACCGGTGTCTATCGGAAAATGACGGCCGAGGTTGGCGGTTTTCCGGCTAACTGGTTTGGCCTCCATGATATGGCGGGTAATGTCTGGCAGTGGGTGGAAGATACTTGGCATGACCACTATCAGGGGGCGCCATCTGACGGCAGTGCATGGATTACTGAGGATAGTAATTCATCTCGGGTTGTTCGCGGAGGCTCTTGGTTTAATGTGCCGAGAAATGTACGTTCCGCATGCCGCTTTGACTACTCTCCTAATTTCCGTAACTACTACGTTGGTTTTCGGGTGGCGAGACCGTTGTCTCAGTAATCTTTGAGGCTCTTACCGGAATGCCGGGTGCTCATGTCCGATGTGAAAGCGACAGGTCAGCCGGCGACGCCCCGCCGCGCGCGGGCCTCCTTGCCCGTTCTTCAAGGTCGCCTTTCGGCGGAGGCCGGGGACTCGTTCCGGCGTCCTTTCCGCGTCTTGACCCGCCCGCGCCCGCGGGCTATGGTCATGGCCAATTGATGGGGATGGAGTCCCCCGATAACCGCCGCCGTGGCTGATGGCTCCTACTGCGTGGTTTTGCACGGGGTAGGTCTGTCCAGCCGAGGGGCGGTGTTTTGTTGCGCCCTTTTTGCGCAGACCGTCTTCCCCCCGGTGCAGGTGCCGGTTATCGGGAAGGAGAAGGTGGCATGGGCGATGTCTGGCTTGCTTCGGCATTATGGCTGGGTCTGGCGCTGGTGGCGTCGGTGCTCTCGATCTGGGTGGCGGTGTCGGTCGCGCTGGTCGAGATTCTGGTCGGCGCGGTTGCCGGCAATGTCATCGGCCTGACCCCGGCGCTGTGGACCAACTTCCTGGCCGGCTTCGGCGCCATCACCCTGACCTTTCTGGCCGGAGCCGAAATCGACGGCCGGATCATCCGCCGGCATTTCGGCTCCAGTATCGGCATCGGCGTGATCAGTTTCGCCGCGCCCTATCTTGGCGTGCTGGCTTATGCCCATTACGGCGCCGGCTGGCCGTGGCCGCAGGCCCAGATTGCTGGCATCTCGATGTCCACTACCTCGGTTGCGGTGGTCTACGCCGTGATGATCGAGACCGGATTCAACAAGACCGAGTTGGGCAAGATCATCCTGGCGGCCTGCTTCATCACCGATCTGGGGACGGTGCTGGCCCTGGGGATCGTGTTTGCCGACTTTGACGCCCGGCTGGCGCTGTTTGGCGCCGCGACCGGCATCACGCTGTGCGTGCTGCCCCGTTTCGCGCCGTGGTTCTTTGCCCGGGTCGGGCGCCGGGTCAGCGAGCCCGAAAGCAAGCTCATCGCCGTGGTCCTGCTGTTCCTTGGCGGCCTGAGCACCACCGCGGGCAGCGAGGCGGTGCTGCCGGCCTATCTGATCGGCATGGTGCTGGCGCCGACCTTCCTCAAAGACCCGGAACTGCCCCACCGGCTGCGCATCGTCGCCTTTACCCTGCTGACCCCGTTCTATTTCCTCAAGGCCGGGTCGCTGGTGGACTTTCATGCGGTGGTCGCCTCGGCCGGTCTGATCGCGGTGTTTCTCGGGATCAAGATGGCCACCAAGTTCATCGGTATCCTGCCGGTGACGCGCGTCTTTCACTTCGTCCCGCGCGAGGGCATGTACACCACCCTGCTGATGTCCACCGGCCTGACCTTCGGCAGCATCTCGGCGCTGTTCGGCCTGAACCGGGGCATCATCGACCAGCAGCAGTACACGATTCTGGTGACTGCCGTCATCGCCAGCGCCGTTGTGCCGACCTTGATTGCGCAGCGGTGGTTTCAGCCGGCATTGAAGCCGATCACGGAGGCCGAGCCCCATGTTCCATAGGATTCTTCATGCCAATGACGGTTCCGACGGCGCCGGCAAGGCGCTGACCGCCGCAATCCGGCTGGCCGGGGAAAGCCGGGCCGAGCTGCACATGATCTGCGTCGAGGAGATGCCGTATTTCCCGACCACCATCGACGAGGTGGTCGAGGGCCGGGCCGAGGAAAACCGCCGGTTCGGCAAGGTGGTGTCACGGGCCAACGCTCTGGCCGCGCTTCAGGGCGTGACGCTGCGCGCCCATGTGGTCGCCGGCCACCCGGTGCGTGATATCGTCAGCTTCATCGAGGGGCACGGCATCGATCTGTTGGTGATCGGCTTCATGGGCCATTCGGCGCTGTATGGCCGGATCATCGGCAGCACCACGGAACGGCTGGTTCGCCTCGCGCCCTGTACGGTGATGGTGGTCAAGGGAGGCTGACGCCGGGCTGCACCGAGCCCGAACCCCATTGACCGCCCGGCCGGTCAGCCCAACTCCCGTGGTAACGATGGTCAGGGGAGCAGGACCATCCTTTGTCGCCGGAGGATCGACCATGGCAACCGGATTGACGGCAGGCTCGCCACAGACCCATCAACCCGCCCACCGGGACTTTATCAGCCGGGACCTGAGCGGTCAGGATTTTTCCGGCCAGGACCTGTCGGGCGCCAACTTCAATTACGCCCGGCTGGTTGGTGCCACGATGACCGGGAGCATTCTGCGGAACGCCAGCTTCATCGACGCGGATCTCAGCCGGGCCGATCTCACCGGGGCCGACGCGACCGGTGCCGATTTCACCGGCGCCAACCTGAGCGGGACCAGACTGGTCCAGGCGAACCTGACCGCCGCCTGTATGATGCAGGCCGAGGTCTACAGTGCCGACCTGAGCGGTGCCATCACCAGAGGTGCCAATCTCGGCGTTCGGCACATGGCCCCGGCGGTGGAGAGTCTGGTCCGCGAGGGGTTGATCGATCCGTTGGGGTATGCCTGACGCCTGGGGCGTTGCCCGATGGCGCCAGGTTACGATAGGTCGTTGGCATAAGGCAACTTCGTGGGTTCTGCCCACACCCGCAAAGGGCCGGTCGGCCCTTTGAACCCGTGACCTGACCCTGGTTCAGTTGTGGATCGCCCGGCCCGCCACCGCCAGCGCCGCTTCCTTGACCGTCTCGCTGAGAGTCGGGTGGGCATGGCAGGTGCGGGCAATGTCCTCCGCCGACGCCCCGAACTCCATGGCCAGACCGATTTCGGCAATCAGATGACCGGCATCGGGGCCAAGAATGTGGACCCCGAGCACCCGGTCGGTGCGGGCGTCGGCCAGAACCTTGACGAAGCCATCGGTGCAGGCCATCGCCCGGGCGCGGCCGTTGGCCGAGAACGGGAACTTGCCGACCTTGTAGGCGATCCCGGCATCCTTCAACTGTTCCTCGGTCTTGCCCACCGAGGCGACCTCGGGCCATGTGTAAACGATGCCGGGGATTGCGTCATAGTTGATGTGCCCGGACTGGCCGGCAATGATCTCCGCCACCACCACCCCCTCGTCTTCGGCCTTGTGGGCCAGCATCGGGCCTTCGATGACGTCGCCGATGGCGTAGATGTGGGGAATACTGGTTCGGAAATGGCTGTCGGTCTTGATCCGGCCGCGGTTGTCGGTCTCGATCCCCACCGTGTCCAGGCCAAGATTTCCGGTGAAGGGACGGCGGCCGATGGCCACCAGCACCACGTCGGCGGTGACGGTTTCCGCGGCGCCGCCGGCCGCCGGCTCGACGGTCAGGGCAATGCCACCGTCTGCCGCGACCGCGGCCGTGACCTTGGTGGACAGCCGGAAGATCAGCCCCTGCTTGGACAACAGGCGCTGGGTCTGCTTCGACAGCTCGCCGTCCATGCCCGGCAGGATGCGGTCAAGATACTCGATCACCGTGACCTCGGAGCCCAGACGGCTCCACACCGAACCCAATTCCAGGCCGATGACGCCACCGCCGATCACCACCAGACGCTTCGGCACCTGGGACAGCGCCAAAGCGCCGGTGGACGAGACGATGCGCTGCTCGTCGATCTCGACCCCCGGCAGCGGCGTGACCTCCGAACCGGTGGCCAGGATGATGTTTTTCGCGCTCACCACCTGGGTCTCGCCGGTCTTGGACTGGATTTCGACCAGATCCGGGGCGGTGAGGCGGCCATGGCCCTTGAGCCAGGTGATCTTGTTCTTCTTGAACAGAAACTCGATGCCGCCGGTCAGGTCCTTGACCACCTTGGACTTGTGGGCCATCAGGGCCGGCAGGTTCAGCGACACCGAGCCGATCACGATGCCGTGATCCCCCAACTGATGCCGCGCCTCTTCAAACTTTTCGGAACTGGTCAGGAGTGCCTTGGAGGGAATGCACCCGACATTGAGGCAGGTGCCGCCCAAGGTGTCCCACTTTTCGACGACGGCGGTCTTGAGACCCAATTGGGCGGCGCGGATTGCGGCCACGTAACCGCCCGGTCCGGCTCCGATCACGACGACATCGAACGCTTGCTCAGCCATAATCCGTCCCTCGATTGACGCAATAAAAAGCTCGGGGCGACCACCGGTGCAGTCGCCCCTTCTCCTGGCGGTCAGACCTCAAGCAACAACCGCTGCGGGTCCTCGATCGCGTCCTTGACCCGGACCAGGAAGGTCACGGCCTCGCGGCCATCGATGATCCGGTGATCGTAGCTCAGCGCCAGATACATCATCGGCCTGATTTCGACCTTGCCGTTGATGGCCACGGGACGATCCTGGGTCTTGTGCATGCCCAGAATGCCCGACTGCGGCGGATTGAGGATCGGCGTCGACATGAGAGAGCCGTAGACCCCACCGTTGGAGATGGTGAAGGTGCCGCCGGTCAGTTCCTCCATGGACAGCTTGCCGTCCCGGGCCTTTTTGCCGAGACCATTGATCGCCTTTTCGATGCCGGCAAAGCTCAACTGGTCGGCATCGCGCACCACCGGCACCACCAGACCCTGGGGCGTGCCCACCGCCACCCCGATGTCGTAGTAGTTCTTGTAAACCAAATCCGCGCCGTCGATCTCGCCATTGACCGCCGGCAGCTCCTTGAGGGCGGCGATGGCGGCTTTGACGAAGAACGACATGAAGCCAAGCCGGACGCCGTGCTTCTTTTCGAAAACATCCTTGTACTGGTTGCGCAAGGCCAGCAGGTTCGTCATGTCCACCTCGTTAAAGGTGGTCAGCATCGCCGCAGTGTTCTGAGCCTCCTTGAGCCGTTCGGCGACCCGCTGGCGTAACCGGGTCATCCGCACCCGCTCCTCGCGGTCGGCACGCAGACGCGGACCCGACGGCACCACCGGCTTGGGGGCCGGCGGCGTCGGCCGGGGCGCCGGTGCGGCGACCGGTGCCGGGGCGGCCAACGGGGCAGAGGCGGTTGTGACCCGGGCGTCCAGGTAAGACTGGACGTCTTCCTTGGTCAGACGGCCATCCTTGCCGCTGGCGGCGATGGCCGTCGGATTCAGCTTGTTGTCGTCGATCAGCTTGCGTACCGCCGGCGACAGCACGTCCGAGGCGCTTGCGGCGGGCGCCGCCACCGGGGCCGGTGCTGCGGTCGCCACCACCGGGGCCGCCGCCACCGCGACTCCCGCTTCACCGATCAGGCCCAGCACCGCGCCAACCGCGACATTGGTGCCCTCGGGCGCGGTGATTTCGCTCAGCGTGCCGGCAGCGGTCGCATTGACCTCAAGCGTTACCTTATCGGTCTCAAGTTCGACCAGCGGATCGTCGACCGCCACGGCCGCTCCCAATGGTTTCAGCCAGCGCGCAACCGTCGCCTCGGTCACCGATTCGCCCAGGGTGGGCACCTTGATTTCCGTCGCCATTACGACTTCCTTTGATTGCTGGTTCTTGCCGGCTGGGGCGCTGTTGCCGGTGAAAGGCGCCCCGACCGGCGAGCCTTAGTTCACGGTCAGAGCCTCGTCGATCAGCCTGGCCTGTTCCTTGTTATGATTCTTCATCAGACCGGTGGCGGGCGAAGCCGCGGCCGGCCGGCCGACATAGGTCGGGCGCTTGCAACTGCCGTCGAGGGTGCCCAGCACGCCTTCGATCCGACGGTCCATGAAATGCCAGTAGCCCATATTCTCGGGCTCCTCCTGGCACCAGACCACGCCGGCATTGGGATACTTGCGCAGTTCATTGGACAGCGGGGTCAGCGGGAACGGGTAAAGCTGCTCGACCCGGACGATGGACACGTCCTTAAGCTTGCGTTCCTCCCGCTCCTGAAGCAGGTCGTAATAAACCTTGCCGGTGCACAAGACCACCCGCCGCACCTGTTCGGCCGGCGCCAGTTCCAGATTGGTTTCGCGGATGACCCGCTGGAATCCGGTGCCCACCGTGAACTCGTTGAGGCGAGAGACGCAAAGCTTGTGACGCAGCAGCGACTTCGGGGTGAAGATGACCAGCGGCTTGCGGATGCGCCGACGCATCTGCCGGCGCAGGACATGGAAATAGTTGGCCGGGGTCGAGATGTTGCAGACCTGGATGTTATCCTCGGCGCACAACTGGAGATATCGTTCGGGGTGCGCCGACGAATGCTCGGGTCCCTGGCCCTCGTAGCCATGGGGGAGCAGCATCACCAGACCCGACATGCGCAGCCACTTGGATTCGCCGGAGCTGATAAACTGGTCGATGATCACCTGGGCGCCGTTGGCGAAGTCGCCGAACTGGGCTTCCCACAGCACCAGCGCGTAGGGCGCGGTCAGGGTATAGCCGTATTCGAAACCCAGCACCGCCACCTCGGACAGCGGGCTGTCATGGACCTCGAAGCCCGCCTGCTTCTGCGGCCGGATGTGGTTGAGCGGGATATAGCGGGTTTCGTTGGTCTGGTCGTGCAGCACACAATGGCGCTGGGAAAAGGTGCCGCGGCCGGAATCCTGACCGGAAAGCCGGATCGGGGTTCCTTCGACCAGCAGGGTGCCGTAGGCCAGCGCCTCGGCGGTGCCCCAGTCGATGCCCTCTCCGGTCTCGAACATCTCGTCCTTGGCCTTCAACTGCCGGGTGATCTTGGGGTTGAGGTCAAAGCCCTTCGGCACCCGGACCAGCGCCTGACCCACCTCGCGCAAGGTTTCCTTGTCCACCGAGGTATGGCTGCGGTGATCCTCTTCGCCCCGGGTGGCCAGGAACCCGGACCATCGGCCTTCGAGCCAGTCGGCCTTGTTGGGCTTGTAACTGGACGACGCCTGAAAATCGTCTTCCAGCCGCTTCATGAAGCGGGTCACGAACTGCTGGGCCTCGGGTTCGGTGACCACCGCTTCCTTGACCAGTTGTCGGGCGTAAAGCTCCCGGGTGGTCGGATGGTTGCGGATCGTCTTGTACATGATCGGCTGGGTGAACGCCGGCTCGTCGCCTTCGTTGTGCCCGTGGCGGCGGTAGCAGAACATGTCCACCACCACATCCTTCTTGAACTTCTGGCGGAACTCGATGGCAATGCGCGAGGCATGGACCACCGCTTCGGGATCGTCGCCGTTGACGTGCAGGACCGGCGCCTGAATGCCCTTGGCCACGTCGGTGCAGTACGGTCCCGATCGCGAATAGCTGGGATTGGTGGTGAAGCCGATCTGGTTGTTGACGATCACATGGATGGTGCCGCCGGTGCGATATCCCTTGAGTTCCGACAGCATCAGGGTTTCCGAGACCAGTCCCTGGCCGGCAAAGGCGGCGTCGCCGTGCAGCAGCAGACCGGCAACCTGGGTGCGGTCGTGGTCCTCGCGCTGGAGCTGTTTGGCCCGCACCTTGCCCAGCACCACCGGGTCCACCGCTTCAAGGTGTGACGGATTGGCGGTGAGTGATAGCGATACGGTGTTGCCGTCGAAATCCCGCTCGGTGGACGTGCCAAGGTGGTACTTCACGTCACCGGAACCCTGGACATCGGCGGGACTCGACGAGCCACCCTGGAATTCCGAGAAAATCGCCGCAAACGGCTTGCTCATGAAGTTGGCGAGCATATTCAGCCGGCCGCGGTGGGACATGCCGATCACCACGTCCTTAAGGCCCAATTGACCGCCGCGCTTGATGATCTGCTCCAGCGCCGGGATCAGCGACTCGCCACCGTCCAGGCCGAACCGCTTGGTGCCGGTGTATTTCAGTTGCAGGAACCGCTCGAATGTCTCGGCGGCGGTCAACCGCTCGAGGATCGCGCGCTTGCCGTTGACCGTGAAGTCAGTATGATTGCGTCCGCTTTCTATGCGTTCCTGAATCCAGGCCTTTTGCGCCGGGTCCTGGATGTGCATGAACTCGACGCCGATATGACCGCAATAGGTCCGCTTGAGCACGTCCATCAGCTGCCGCAGCGTCGCGCTCTCCAGCCCCAACTGATAGTTGAGGTAGATCGGTCGGTCATAGTCGCCGGGGCCGAAGCCGTAGGTGGCCGGATCCAGTTCGGGATGAGGCTCGCGGCTCTCCAGGCCCAACGGATCCAGGGACGCGTCAAGATGGCCGCGCACCCGGTAGACCCGGATCAGCATCAAGGCGCGCACGCTGTCGAGCACGGCGGCGCGAACCTGATCCGCCGACAGGTGGGCGCTGAAGACGCCCGCGGCCGGTGCCGCTGCCGTTTCGGCGGCGTAGCCGACGCCGGAGAGCACGGCCGCGCCATTGCCCCGGCCCTGACCGATCACGCCGTGGTCGTTGGGTGCCCAACTTGCTCCGTGAAGCTCGCTCAGCACAGCCCGGGCGTCCTCGTCAAGGTCGGCGAAGAACCCGGACCAACTCGGATCGACCGAATTCGGGTTGTTCAGGTATTGGGTGTACAACTCAGCGATGAAGGTCGCGTTGCCGCCGTACAGGAACGAGGATTGTTCGAGGTGTGCCGTCATGGTTCCGACCCGGGCCTTGCCGCCAGGGTCCTCATTCAGAGGTTGCAGGGACACCCCCAACGGGCGCCCGGACCCGACAAAACCAGAGCCGGCCCCGGGCCCGCGTCAGGGATCGCCCCCGGGGCGGACCCGCTCCGAAGGTCGCCGCCGGGCGGACCCGGCGGAACCTTCGGGGCGAAGCACGCCCGGAGGTCGCGACTAGCCCTTGATGACCTTCAACATGGTGCTGCCGAGGCTGGCCGGGCTTTCGGCAACGGCAATACCGGCGGAACGCAGGGCGTCGATCTTGTAGTCGGCGGTGTCATGGCCGCCGCCGATCACGGCGCCGGCGTGACCCATGCGCCGGCCCGGAGGCGCGGTGCGGCCGGCGATGAAGCCCACCACCGGCTTCTTGATCTTGTTGGTGCGCAGGAATTCGGCGCCGTTGATCTCGGCGTCGCCGCCGATTTCGCCGATCATGATGATGCCCTTGGTCTCGGGGTCGGCCAGGAACAACTCCAGGGAGTCGACGAAGTTGGTGCCGTTGACCGGGTCACCGCCGATACCGATGCAGGTGGACTGACCAAGGCCGGCCGCGGTGGTCTGGGCCACCGCTTCGTAGGTCAGCGTGCCGGACCGGGAGACGATGCCGATGTGGCCGCGACGATGGATGTGACCGGGCATGATACCGATCTTGCACTCGTCGGGGGTGATCACGCCGGGGCAGTTCGGACCGATCAGCCGGGTCTTGGAGCCGCGCAGCGCCTGCTTGACCGTGACCATGTCCAGCACCGGGATGCCCTCGGTGATGCACACCACCAGCGGGACCTCGGCGTCGACGGCTTCCAGGATGGCGTCGGCCGCGAACGGCGGCGGGACGTAGATCACGCTGGCGTTGGCGCCGGTTCTGGCCACCGCTTCGTGTACGGTGTCGAACACCGGCAGGTCCAGGTGCAGGGTGCCGCCCTTGCCCGGAGTGACGCCGCCGACCATCTTGGTGCCGTAGGCGATCGCCTGCTCGGAATGGAAAGTGCCCTGAGAGCCGGTGAAGCCCTGGCAGATCACCTTGGTTTCAGAATTGACCAGGACAGCCATTACGCACCCTCCTTCACGGACTTGACGATCTTTTCCGCAGCGTCTGCCAGGTTGTCGGCGGACAGGATCGGCAGGCCGGATTCACCCAGAATCTTCTTGCCCAGTTCGACGTTGGTGCCCTCCAGCCGGACCACCAGCGGCACATGCAGGCTGACCTCGCGGGCGGCGGCGATCACGCCCTCCGCGATCACGTCACAGCGCATGATGCCGCCGAAGATGTTGACCAGAATGCCTTCGACGTTGGGATCCGACAGGATCAGCTTGAACGCGGTGGTGACGCGCTCACGGGTGGCGCCGCCACCCACGTCGAGGAAGTTGGCCGGTGCACCGCCATAGAGCTTGATGATGTCCATGGTGGCCATGGCCAGACCGGCGCCGTTGACCATGCAGCCGATGTTGCCGTCAAGCTTGACATAGCTCAGGCTGTGCCGGTTGGCCTCGATCTCCGCCGGGTCCTCTTCGGACTCGTCGCGCAGTTCTTCGATGTCCTTGTGACGGAACAGGGCGTTGTCGTCGAAGCCCATTTTGGCGTCGAGGGCAATCACCGAACCATCGCCGGCCACCACCAGCGGGTTGATTTCCACCATCGAGGCGTCAAGCTCGGTAAACGCCCGGTACATGCCCAGCAGGAACTTGGTCGCCGCCTGGACCTGCTTGCCTTCAAGGCCGAGGCCGAAGGCGATCTTGCGGGCGTGGAACTGCTGGATGCCGATGGTCGGATCGATGGCCAGCGTGATGATTTTCTCGGGAGTTGCTTCGGCCACGTCCTCGATGGCCATGCCGCCTTCGGTCGAGGCGACGATCGTCACCCGCGAGGTGCCGCGGTCGATCAGCATGCTGAGATACAGCTCGCGCTTGATATCGCAGCCTTCCTCGATGTAGACGCGCTTGACTTCCTTGCCATCGGCGCCGGTCTGCTTGGTGACGAGCACGTGACCGAGCATTTCGAGGGTGTTGCGACCGACATCCTCGATCGACTTGACGATCCGAACGCCACCCTTGCCGGCGGGATTGTCTTTGAAGTGACCGGCGCCGCGACCGCCGGCATGAATCTGCGACTTGACCACCCAGACCGGGCCGCCGAGTTCACGGGCAACGCCCTCGGCTTCCTGCGGGGTGTAGGCCACGCCGCCGCGCGGAACCGCGACGCCGTACTTTTTCAGCAGGCTTTTAGCCTGATATTCATGGATATTCATGGTGACCGTCTTTGGAGGTTATAGGAAGGGGTCGTAGTTCTTAGGCACTTCATGAACAACCGCTGGACTTCCTGCATTTGGAACGCTGGGGGCCCTCCCGTTGCCCCTGGCATTCCCCATGCATCTTAAGACCGGGAACCGGCAAGGAGGAAGATGTTCTCCTCCCGCCGCGTGCTCAGGCCTTTTCGCTTTGAAGCTTCTTGACCACATCGACCAGCGTGCGCACCGCGGCGACCGAATTGTCGAACTGCGCCCGCTCGTCTTCGTTCAAGCTGTATTCGATGATCCGCTCGACGCCGTCCGCGCCGATCACCACCGGCACGCCGACGTAAAGGCCGGTCAGGCCGTATTCGCCGTTCAGTTCGGCGGCGGCGGGGAGCACGCGCTTCTTGTCCTTGAGGTAGCTTTCGGCCATCTGGATCGCCGCCGCCGCCGGAGCATAGAACGCCGAACCGGTCTTGAGCAGCTTCACGATTTCGGCGCCGCCGTCCCGGGTGCGCTGAACGATGGCGTCGAGTCGCTCCTGGGTGGTCCAGCCCTGCTTCACGCATTCGGTGAGCGGGATGCCGGCAACCGTGGAATGCCGGACCAGCGGGACCATGGTGTCGCCGTGGCCGCCCAGCACGTAGGCGTTCACGTCTTCCACCGAGACCTTGAATTCGTCGGCCAGGAAATGGCGGAAGCGGGCGCTGTCGAGCACGCCGGCCATGCCCACCACCTTGCGGGCGGGCAGACCCGAAACCTGCTGCATCACCCACACCATCACGTCGAGCGGGTTGGTGATGACGATGACGAAAGCGTTCGGGGCGTGGGTGGCGATGGCCTTGCCGACGGCGGTGATGACGCCGGTGTTGATGCCGATCAGGTCATCACGGCTCATGCCGGGCTTGCGCGGGACGCCGGCGGTGACGATCACCACATCGGCGCCGGCGATGATCGAATAGTCATTACCGCCCTTCAATTCGGCATCGAAGCCTTCGACCGGAGCGGCCTGGGCGAGATCGAGGGCCTTGCCCGCAGGCATGCCCTCGGCGATGTCGAACAGGACGATGTCACCAAGTTCCTTAAGCCCGGCCAACAGGGCCAGCGTGCCGCCGATCTGGCCGGCACCGACGAGCGCAATCTTCTTGCGTGCCATGGAACGATTCCCAAGTTAGGTTTTTGCCGAATTATGCCTGGTAGCGGCACCCGATCGGCCGCGCCCGAACCACCGTGCAGATTGGCGGTTGGTAACGCTTTTTCAGCCTCAGGGCAAGGCCAACCTGTGAACTTTGGAAGACGGGGCGCAGCCGGCGGCGGCCTCCGCCGCCAAGGTGCCGGTGATCGTCCGCGGGCGGCTCAATGGATGATCACCGGCACCTTGGCGAACTGGTCGAGCTTCCGGGCCACGGACTCCATCATGCAGGCCCAGTCGAGCAGGCATTCCTGGAGATAGGTGGCCGCGACCCCGCCGGTCAGGCTCACGTCACGTTCAAGGATGAGGTCGCCATCGTCGTCGAGATAGAGCCGGCCGAAGCGCGAGGTCCGGCTGATGTCATTGACGGTGTTCAGGGTCAGATGCTGACGCCCGGTGAATACCGTGACGAAATTGAGGCAGCCGAACAGCCGGCTGTCGCCGGTCGGCCACGCGAACAGGATGTGGAAACGGTAGCCGCCGGTACCGCTGCGGATCACCGGGGTACCGGAGGCGGTGGTGCCGGCCTCGGCGCGGTAGCCCCAGCTCTGAAGCAATTTGCGCAGGTCCTCGGCGGCAATCGCGCGGTAAACCAGTCCGGGCTCCGCGCGTTGATTCTGGTCGAGGGCGAAGGTCAGCGGCGCCTTGCCACAGTAGCCGAAGACCTCGGTCAGCAGCGCCAGCAGCTCGCGGGCGGCATTGTCGGCATCCCGCGGCGAGGTGATCCGCGACTCCCGTTCCCAGCCGGCATGATCGCCGGTCGGCCCGAAGCCGAAACGCTGAAGCTGTTCCCGCTTTCCGCGATCGAACGCCACACCCCCGGCGTCGCCGGCGGTGAGACGCCAGTGGACATCCTCCTGGGGTTCGGAGGTCAGGGTCAGCGCCAGCTCGAGACCGTCTTCGAGGGTGGTGGCCACCAAGTACCGGTTGTGGTCACCCACCTTCCAGTGCGCGACCACCCAGCCCGTCAGATGCGCCAGATGCCGGGCCAGTCGCGGCGCACAGCCGGCAACCACTGCGGCCCCGTCAACCGGCGGGTCGTGACGGTCGAACAGCACTCCCGAGACATGGCAAGGCCGCTCTGCCGGATCGGGCAGCGCCACCTCCGGCGGATCACCTGCGGGAACCGCGCTCACCGCCATGCCTTCTGCGTGGATCCAGGGTCCGGCCAGCGGTTACTTGATCTTCGCTTCCTTGAACGCCACATGCTTGCGCGCGACCGGATCGTACTTGCGGAACTCAAGCTTGTCGGTGGTCTTCTTGGGGTTCTTCTTCTTCACATAGAAAAACCCGGTATCGGCGGTGCTGACCAGACGGATCAGGACCGTATTCTGCTTGGCCATGAGCAAATTCCAAAAAAAGAACAACCTCGGCCGACCCTGGCGGGCAGTCCGTTCGGGAGCGAGCATAGCTTGCCCCGGCAAGGAGTCAAGGCCAGAGTCCGGTTTCGACGTCCGGCCGGGGCAAGGGAGAGCGCAGGCCGGGTCTACCGTTCGGCGACTGCGGTGGTGGAAAGGGCAAGCGCACTGCGATAGAGCAACGGCACCGTGAGCAGGCGTTCGGCGACCTGAACGTCAAGCTCCGGGGCGTGGGGCTTCCACGGGCAGGCCTGACGCAGATGGGCCAGCGCGGTTTCGTCGTCGGGGGCCAGTGCCCGCCAACGGGCCAGAACCCCTGGCGACTCCATCTGTCCATTGCGCAATGGCATCAACACGCCATCGACATCGTTGTCATCGTGACTGGTACAGATGGTCGGCTGGACGCCCTGGCGATGAAGGGTGTAGCCCGAAGGGGCATACATACGGGCCCAGGTGAGGAACAACTCGCCGTCGTTGGGCAGCCGGGTGACGGTCTGGACGCTGCCCTTGCCGAACGACACCGCGCCCACCACCACCGCCCGGCCACTGTCCTGGAGCGCGGCCGCCACGATTTCGGAGGCCGAGGCGGAATGCCCGTCCATCAGCACCACCAGCGGTCGCTCGTGCAACACGTCTTCACCATTGGCGTCGAACCGCTGCCAGCTTTCGGGGTGGCGGCCGGCGGTGGAGACGATGCGGCCATGCCGGATGAAGAGGTCGGCCACCGCCACCGCCTGATCGAGCAGGCCGCCGGGATTGCCACGCAGATCAAGGATGTAGCCGGCGGCATGGGGACCCAGGATGGTTTGCGCCTGGGTCAGGGCATTGCGCAGGTTGGCGGCGGTCGAGGCGTTGAAACGCTCAAGTTTCAGGATGCCGACACTCTGGTCGATCCGAAGCTGAACCGTGTTGGGGATCATCCGCTCGCGGCGCAGGGTGTAGAGGTGCGCGGGGCTCCGGCTGGAGACCACGGTCAGTTGCACCGGGCTGCCTGGTGTTCCGCGCAGGCGATCCCGAACCTGATCCGCGGTCAGCGGCGGGGTGGCGGTTCCGTCGATGGCCTCGATCAGGTCGCCGACCAGGATGCCGGCACGATCCGCCGGTCCCTGGGCCAGCAGCTCCCGTACCGTGTAATGGCCGCTCACCGGATCCAGCGACAGGCCGACGCCGCCGTACCCCTCCCGCACCGCCCGCTCGCCATTGGCGCGCTGGGGGTTGGTGTACCGTGAATAGACATCGAGATCGGCGATTGCCCCGTCGAACACCGCCTGATAGAGCCGCTCCGGTGTGGCGTCGTGAAGCGGAGGGGAGAACTCGCGGGCGCGGTCCAGGGCACGGGCGGTCAGGGTCGCCCAGGCGCCCGGGTCGTTACCTTCGGGAATCGCGAACTCGGTGACGAGCCGGGCGCCCCGGGTGATTTGTACCGATTGGGCAACCCGCTCAACCTTCAACTGCGGGTCGAGGCTGTGCAGCCCGGTAAGGCCGTCGGTGCCGAGCCGGGACATATCCACCGGTTCCAGGAAAATCTCGGCAATCCGGCTGTACCCGACCGAAAACACCTGTTCCGACAACGGAACCGGCGTCGCCGCGGCCACCGTGATGCTGTTGGCGGCGCAACCACCCAGCAACAAAACTGTTGTTGCCGCGACCGCTGCCCACTGCCGAAAAGAAAAATCGTGAAAAGCCATGATCATCGAGCGCCGAATCCAATCTCCCCAACCATCGCTTGCCGGACCGGTCGGGACGCCGTCCATCCGCTGTCGGCCCTACCCGGTTGTTCAGGACATCAACGGCGCGCAAGACCACCCTGTCGGCACGCCATTTGGCCCTGTTCCCCTGCCATCCCAAGCGACCACCGTCCCCAGAGCGGCCGGCTTCCGGTCACGTCGCCGCTCACAAATCACGTCCGGCAAAACGATGGTGTCGCGACAAAATCTCTCGCGGACCCGTCCCGTCGGCGCTTCCGGCCATTCGCAACGCAATCAGTCTTTTGTCTTAGGAGGTACCAATATGTTTTACCCCATTCGTCGGCGGCGACGCAATGCCCTTGTTGCGGTCGAAATCCATTGAAAAACATCTTGCGGTGTTCACGCGACGTCTGACCGGACCGGGCTGATCCCTTGATATTCCAGAGACGGGTCGGTGAGATCGGGGCGCGGGCAGGGGCCGGGTCAGGGCTGCGGCCGGCGACGGAATTTGCGGGCTGTTGCGCTCTTGCCATGGTGCCGCCCGCGGGGACCGGCGGACGCGCCGCTGCCACCGCCGCTGGTGCCGTCATCGGCGGTGGCAGCGGCCAGCGCGAACAGGGTGCTGGCGGTCATGGCGTCGGCTTCGACCACCCGGACCCGGACCGGGGCGCCCAGGATGAAGCGCCGGCCGCTGCGCCGGCCGACCAGGGCGTGGAGCCTTTCGTCGTGGTCGTACCGGTCATCGGGCAGGGTCGAGACCGGAACCAGGCCGTCGGCACCGCTTTCGTCCAGCCGGACGAACAGCCCGAAGCGGGTGACGCCGGAAATGCGCCCGGAAAAGGTGGCGCCGACCCGGTCGGCCAGAAAGGCCGCGGTATAGCGGTCGATGGCGTCGCGTTCGGCGGCGGCGGCGCGGCGTTCGGTCCGCGACAGGTGGTCGCCGGTCTCGGACAGTTGGGCGAGGCCGTGGTCGTCGAGCCCGTCCGGTCCCATGCCGCAGGCGCGGATCAAGGCGCGGTGGACGATCAGGTCGGCATAACGGCGGATCGGCGAGGTGAAGTGGGCGTAGCGGGGCAGGGCCAGACCGAAATGGCCGATATTGTCGGGACTGTACCGGGCCTGGGCCTGGCTGCGCAGGATCATCTCGTTGATGGCAATTTTATCTGGCAGATCAGAGGCCAGCTTGAGAATCTGGGTAAAGTGGATCGGACGGGTGCCGTGGCCGCGGGCCAGCTTCAGGCCGAGGCTGCCCAGGAACTGGCGCAGGTTTTCCAGCTTGTCCGGGGTCGGCTGGTCGTGGACGCGGTAGAGCAGCGGGCTGCTTTGGGTCTCCAGCGATTCGGCGGCGGCGACGTTGGCCGCGATCATGAACTCTTCGATCAGGCGGTGGCTGTCGTAGCGCGGCCGCTCGGACAGGGTGGTGACCCGTCCGCGCCCGTCGAGCCGGACCTGCCGCTCGGGCAGATCCAGTTCCAGGGTGCCGCGGCGCAGGCGGGCCGCGGCCAGCGCCTGGAACGCGCCGTAGAGCGGCGCGATCACCGACGGCACCAGCGGCGCCGTTGACTCGTCGGGGGTGCCGTCCCGGGCGGCCTGAACCTGTTCGTAGGTCAGCCGGGCCCGCGACCGCATCAGGCCGCGTTCGAAGCGGTGGCGCAGCAGGCTCCCGTCCCGGTCGAGCCACAGGTGAACCGCAAGACACGGCCGGTCCTGGTCCGGCTTCAGAGAACAGAGATCGTTGGACAGCGCCTCGGGCAGCATCGGCACCACCCGGTCGGGGAAATAGGCGGAGTTGCCGCGGTCGAAGGCGGCGCGGTCCAGGGCGGTGCCGGGCCGGACATAATGGGCCACGTCGGCGATGGCCACCACCACCTGCCAGCCGCCCGGGTTGGCCGGGTCCGGGTCGGGCGCGGCGGCGACCGCGTCATCGAAGTCGCGGGCGTCGGCGCCGTCGATGGTCACCAGCGGCAGGGCGCGCAGGTCGCTGCGGCGTTCGGGCACGATGGGCGGCAGGTCGCGCAGTTCGGCCAGCGCCGCGGCCGGAAACACTGTGGGCAGGCCGTGGCTGTGGATGGCGATCAGGCTGATCGCCCGCGGCTCGGCGGCGCTGCCCAGCGTTCCGACGATCCGGGCCTGACGCAGGCCGAAACGGCTGGCCGGCAGCACCTCGGCCATCACCAGATCCCCGGTCTCGGCTCCCCCGGTCTGGGCCGGCATCACCGCCAGCTCGGCCTTGGCCCGGCGGTCGGTGCAGACGATCCGGCCACCCTCCCGGCCGCTCCGGTAGACCCCGACCACCCGGGCCGGGCCGCCGCCCTCGTCGAGGCGGCGGATGGTCCGGCCCTGATACTGCTGGTCGCCCAGGCGGTCCAGCCGGGCCAGCACCCGGTCGCCCACCGCCAGCGACGGATGGCCGCGGCGTTCGGGCTGCATGAAGATTTTGGGGGGCGGCTGCCCGTCGGGGCCATCGGCCGGGAGCCAGTTGGCCGGTCGGGCCAGCACCTCGCCGTCGGTATCGATGGCGATGATGTCGACCACCGCCACCGACGGCAGCGCCGAAGGCGGGGCCAGCCGCCGGCCGCGCAACCGCTCCAGGGCTCCGGCCTCTCCCAGCTCCTTGAGCAGCACCTTGAGCGCCGGCCGCTGGTCGCCGGTCAACTGGAAGGCGCGGGCGATCTCCCGCTTGCCCACCGGGGTCGGGCTTTCGCGGATGAAGTCCAGCACGGCGTCCCGGCTGGGAAACGGGGCGGGCTTGCGGGGAGAATGGGACAAGGAAAACCTTCGGCGGCCTCGACAAGCCTGCAACGGAAACCATCCTAGCATAGGGCCGGGGGTGCGGCCAGAATTCCCCGGGGGTGCGGCGTTGCCGTCGGTACCGGTCACCGGTTGCGGTTGGCTTGCCGGTCCGGTGCCGGCATACTGGGGGCCGAGACCGGAAGGACCCCGCCATGACTTCCTTTTGCCGCGACACCGCCCGCCGTTGGCCCGCGGTGGGAATGGCCGGGCTGGTCGCCGCGCTGGCGCTGACGCTGCCGGCGGCGCCGGTCCGGGCCGCGGTGGCGGCCGGGACCGGGGAGGCCGGGACGGCGGCGTTCGACGGACGGACACTGAGCCTGTGGTGGGGGCTGCCGTTTCTGGGTCTGCTGCTGTCGATTGCGCTTTTGCCCCAGTTCAGGCCGCAATGGTGGCACAGATCGGCGGGCCGGATTGCGGTCATCTGGGTGCTGGCGTTTCTCGTGCCGGCGGTTGGGTATTTCGGCCTGGAAATCACCGTGTCGCGGGTTCTGCATGTGCTGTTGCTGGATTATCTGCCGTTTCTGATCCTGATGGGCTCGCTTTACATTGTGGCCGGCGGCATTCGGATCACCGGCTCGCTGGGGAGCACGCCTGCGGCGAACACCGGGCTGCTGGCGCTGGGCACCGGGCTGGCCGGAGTCATCGGGACCGCCGGCGCCGCGATGCTGCTGATCCGGCCGCTTTTGCATGCCAATCGGGGGCGCCGGCACCGGGCGCATCTGGTGGTGTTCTTCATCATCCTGGTGGCCAATGTCGGCGGCGCCCTGACGCCGCTGGGCGACCCGCCGCTGTTCCTGGGCTTCCTCCAGGGCGTCGATTTCTTCTGGACCGTCCGCCATCTGGCGGCGCCCATGACGCTGCTGGTGGTGGCGTTGCTGGGGGCGTTCTTTGTGGTCGATCGCTGGTGGTTCCGCCGGGAGCCGTCCGCGACCGGGTCCAAGGCCGGGTCCGCGACCGGTCGGGAGGTGGGGCCGCCGGAGCCGCCTGGGGTCGAGGGCGGGGCCAATCTGGCGCTGTTGCTGCTGGTGGCGCTGGCGGTGCTGGTCCAGGGGCTGTGGCGTCCGGGGGTGACGGTGGTCATCCTGGGCCAGTCCCTGCCGCTTCAGACGCTGTGCGCCGAGGCGGTGATGGCGGCACTGGCGGTGGCCTCGCTGGTGCTGACCGGGCGCGGACGGCGCCGGCGCAACGGTTTTCGATGGACACCGGTGCTGGACGTGGCCAAGCTGTTCGGCGCGGTGTTCGTGACCATGGCGCCGGTGCTGGCCATCCTCGGGGCCGGGGCGGCGGGGGCCGCCGCCGGCCTGATCGGCGCCCTCGACGGCGGCGGCGCCCGTGACGCCGCCGTGACCTTCTGGACCACGGGGCTGCTGTCCAGCGTCCTCGATAACGCGCCCACCTATCTTGTTTTCTTCAACGCCGCGGGCGGCAACGCGCAAACCCTGATGACCACGGGCGCCACCACCCTGCTGGCGATTTCGGCAGGGGCGGTGTTCATGGGTGCCAACACCTATATCGGCAATGCGCCCAATTTCATGGTCAAGGCCATTGCCGAAGATCACGGGGTGGCCATGCCCGGATTCTTCGGCTATTTGCTGTGGTCGTCACTGTTGCTGCTGCCCTTGTACGGGCTGCTGACCGTGCTGTTTTTTTAAAGGCGGGAAGAGACCATGACCGACCCAAGAGAGCCGGCGGCCACCGGCTGGACCGTCACCCGGGACGGCGAGGTGGTCTGCTCGGCATCCGAGCAGACCGCCCGCGAGGTCTATGACCGGCAGATTCAACAGTTCCCCCACGCCGCGATCAAGCTGTTCTCGCCGCCGAAGCCCCCGGCCGGTGCCCCGGGCGCGGCGTCGGGCGAAGCGGTCCGGGAGCGCCTGTCCCGGGCACGGGACGAGGTGCTGCGGGCGGTCCGGGACCGCTCCCAGGACCGCTTGATGCCGGCCATCGAGTCGCTGGTCGAGGCCAAGGTGCTCTCGGCCTATCTGGAGGACGGCGGCCTGATCGACCGCTTGCGGCGGCTGCGGGCGGCCCTGGAAGCGGTGGATGCCTGCATCCCGCCCTCCGACCGCGCCGCCCTGGAACGTCCCGGCACCGCCGCCTACGTCCGGATTCCGCTGAGCGCGCTGGCTTATCGGGAGTTGCGCGCGGCGTTGCGGGGAGAGGGGGAGTAGGCTTTGTCTCCGGTAATGGGAGAAGATGGAAGTTGACTTGGTATAGGATGTCGCTTAGGGCGTCGTTATGAATCCTTGACGCCGGGTCTTGCTCCATGACAGATCGTAATCGCCGCCTGCGCGATCCCATCCATGGGTTGATCGTGTTCGACAAAAATGATCGATATGAAACCGACATGCTGGCATGGCGGTTGATTCAGACGCCAGAATTCCAGAGGCTGCGCCGCATCCGGCAGCTTGGCGTCTCGGAATTCGTCTTTCCTGGTGCCACCCACACCCGCTTTGCCCACTCCATCGGTGTCTATCACAATGCCCGCAAGCTGATGCAGGTGGTTCGCGACACGGAAGGGGCCGACTTCAAGGGCGATCGCGCCCGGGTCGTCCTGATCGCCGCGCTCCTGCATGATCTTGGGCACGGTCCGCTTAGCCACGGTTTTGAAGGGGCGCGGAAGGCCCTTGCCCAGAGGCGTGGCGGTCGTCCTCCTGAAAAGCACGAGACCTTCACGGCGAGGCTGGTGCTGGATCCCGAGGGCGGCATCCGCCAGGTGCTTGACCACCTCGATCCCACGCTTGCCGACGACATCGCCCGCCTGATTCAGGCCGAAGATCCCAGCGATATTTACCATGCGGTGGTGTCGAGTTCGTTCGATGCCGACCGGCTGGACTATCTGGTCAGGGATCGTTACATGACTGGAACCGGAGCCGGCTCGATCGACGACGAGTGGCTGATCGATAACCTGGGTACCTACGACCTTAGAGAGTGTCAGGATAACGACCCCGAACCTCGGTACGTCCCGACTTTCGTCTTCAAGGCGCGGGGACGGCAAGCGGCGGAGGATTTCCTGCTGTCCCGATACCGCCTCTACACCCAGGTTTACCTGCATCGGGTAACCCGGGGCTTCGAACAGATGGTTTCGGCATTACTCCTTCGCATCGCCGAAGCGGCGGACGAACCGGGCCGCCTCGGCCTGGACGAGGCGCATCCGCTGATCCGCTTCCTGCGGCCGGACAGCGGTGAGACCATCACGGACTATCGTGAGCTGGACGACGCGGCCGTTTGGGCGGCGGTCGAACGGCTGCGCCGGTGCGATGATGGACAGGCCAGAATGTTGGCCAGTCGCTTGTGGCATCGGGAGCCGCTCAAGGCGTTGGACATTTCCGACTCGTTCGGGCATGATTTGGAAAAATTAGAGAACGTGCGCAAAAGGCTGAAAAGGCATACCGACGAAAAGTTAGGGAAAACAGTGTTCCGGGATGAGCCAAACTACAGCCTGTATACCCGTGCCGCCGGTGAGGTGACGAAACCGCACAAGAAGGTACGGGTTCTGACCGGCGAGGGGGCGCCGTGGGAAATTACTGATTTTCCTGATACTGTCATTGATAAGAAGTTGTGCCAGCCGACCAGACTGACCCGGTATTATTTTACCTCAATCGAGGAGTTGGAAACAGCGAGAAATGTTATGTTGGGGAGATCGCGATGAGCGAGCGTGAGCACTTGGTAACGGCCGTGCTTCAAGCCGCAGACGGGCAGATCATTGGCCGTATTCGCATGCAAAAGGTTGTCTACCTGTTGGAGCAGCTTGGCTTGGATGGCGGCTTCTGGTTTTCCTACCATCACTACGGTCCGTACTCTGAGGAACTGTCGGACGTTCTGGATGGTTTGGTGAAACGGGAGAAGACCGTTGAGGAGGAGCAGGTCCCGACTGAAAACGGCTTCTATAGTATTTATCGCTTGCGATCTTCTCCGACGCAAGTCCGAGCCAGTCTCGGGCGGTTGCCCTGGGATCGGGCCAAGGCAGCGATTCAGACAATGGCGGCGGAAACGTCTGTCGTGATCGAACTGGCCGCCACCATTTACTGGCTGCGGATGCGGGAGAAGGTTGCGGACTGGAAGAAGGAACTGAAAATCCGCAAGCCCTCCAAGGCCAGCGACCCTGATATTGAAAAGGCACTGGCGCTGCTGGGGCGGCTTGACCTGGCCGGTTGCGCCTGCGCTTCATAACCGGTTCCAAGGGGTGACCCCTTGGTGGGGTCCAGGGGCAACGCCCCTGGGGAGCATAAGGCAAAGCGTTACACGTCCAGGTTCGCCACCTTCAGGGCATTATCCTGAATGAACTCGCGCCGGGGCTCGACCACGTCGCCCATCAGGGTTGAAAAGACCTCTTCGGCGGCGTCGGCGTGGTTGACCCGGACCTGGAGCAGCGAGCGGCGGGTGGGGTCGAGGGTGGTTTCCCAAAGCTGCTCGGGATTCATCTCGCCCAGCCCTTTGTACCGCTGGATGGTCAGGCCGCGCCGGCCCAGTTCGGTGACGGCGTTGATCAGGGCGGTCGGGCCGGCGACCGGGCGGGCGGCGTCGGCCTTTTCCAGGAACTCGGCGGCGGTGCCGTAGCAGGTGGCCAGTTCCGCGGCCATGGCGTCGAGCCGGCGGGCCTCGGCGCTGCGCAGCAGGCTGGCATCCAGCAGGTGGCGATGGGTGACGCCGTGGCGGGTGCGGGCCAGCACCATCCCGTCGCCTTCGGGGGCGAGGCCGTGCCAGTGGCCGGCGATGGGATCGCGTCCGCCGGCCTGATCGGCCAGGGTTTCGATGCGGTTCAGGCGTTGGGCGACCTCGGCGGCGACGACTCCGGCCCGGGCGGTGTCGTCCAGCAGGGCGCCCCCCAGCGCCCCGGCGATGGCCGCCTGTTCGACCAGCACCAGGCTGCCGGCCTTGCGGGCCAGGGCGTCGAGCCACTGGCGGGCGGTCCGAGCATGCTCCACCAGTTCCCGCAGGCCGCTGCCGGTGACCAGCGAGCCATCGGCCAGCCGCAGCCCGGCATGTTCAAGACCGGCGTCGGTCAGGTAGTCTTCCAGGGCCTGGTCGTTCTTGAGGTAGCGTTCCCGGGCGGTGCCGCGTTTTACCCGATAGAGCGGCGGCTGGGCGATATAGAGATAGCCCTGCTCGATCAGTTGCGGCATCTGCCGATAAAAGAAGGTTAAAAGCAGGGTGCGGATGTGGCTGCCGTCGACATCGGCGTCGGTCATGATGATGATCTTGTGATAGCGCGCCTTGGTCACCTCGAATTCTTCGCGGCCGATGCCGGTGCCAAGGGCGGTGATCAGCGTCCCGATTTCCGCCGATCCCAGCATCTTGTCGAAACGGGCGCGTTCGACATTGAGAATTTTGCCGCGTAACGGCAGAATCGCCTGGAACTGGCGCGACCGGCCCTGTTTGGCCGAGCCGCCGGCCGAATCGCCCTCGACGATGAACAGTTCCGAGAGCGCCGGGTCGCGTTCCTGACAGTCGGCGAGTTTGCCCGGCAGCGAGGCCATGTCAAGGGCGCCCTTGCGCCGGGTCAGTTCGCGGGCCTTGCGCGCCGCTTCCCGGGCCGCTGCCGCCTCCACCACCTTGGCCACGATCCGTCTGGCGTCGCCGGGATGCTCCTCGAAGAACTGGGCAAGCAGTTCGCCGATGGCCTGCTCGACCACCGGGCGGACCTCCGACGACACCAGCTTGTCCTTGGTCTGGCTCGAGAATTTGGGGTCGGGGACCTTGACCGAAAGGACGCAGGTCAGGCCCTCGCGGGCATCGTCGCCGGTGAGCGTGACCTTTTCCTTTTTGGCGATGCCGGTGGTGGTGGCGTAGGTATTGACGGTGCGGGTCAGGGCGGCGCGGAAGCCGGCCAGATGGGTGCCGCCGTCACGCTGCGGGATGTTGTTGGTAAAGCACAGCATGGTCTCGTGGTAGCTGTCGGTCCACTGGAGCGCCGCCTCCACCGTGATCATGCCGCCGAATTCGGTCGGTCGCTCGGCAAAAAGGGTGATCGCCGGGCGGTGCAGGGTTTCCTTGGAGCGGTCGAGCCAGGCCACGAAGGCTTCAAGACCGCCCTCGAAATGCATCTCGACGCTCTTCGGTTCGACGCCGCGGGCGTCGGTCAGCGCCAGCGTGACCCCGGAATTCAGGAACGCCAACTCGCGCAACCGGTGCTCCAGGGTGGCGAAGTCGAACTCGGTCTTGCTGAAGGTCAGTTTCGAGGGCAGGAAGGTAACCTGGGTCCCGGTGCGCGGGGCGCCGCCGGCCACCAGCGGCGCCGCGCCGACATCGACCAGCGGCGCGTCGGCCTCGCCATGGCTGAAACGCATGGACCATTCCCGGCCGCCGCGCCAGACGCGCAGTTCCAGCGTCTCGGACAGGGCGTTGACCACCGAGACGCCGACCCCGTGCAGGCCCCCCGAAACCTTGTAGGAGTTCTGGTTGAATTTACCGCCGGCATGGAGCCGGGTCATGATCACCTCGGCCGCCGACACCCCCTCCTCGGCGTGGAGATCGGTGGGAATGCCGCGGCCATTGTCGCGCACCGTGGTCGAGCCATCGGCATTGAGGGTGACCTCGACCCGGTCGCAATAGCCGGCCAATGCCTCGTCGATAGCGTTATCGACCACCTCGTAAACCATATGATGCAGGCCGGAGCCATCATCGGTATCGCCGATATACATGCCCGGTCGTTTGCGCACGGCATCGAGCCCGCGTAACACCTGGATCGATTGGGCATTGTAGTCGTCGTCGGGAACGCCGGTCTTTGAGGATTCGTTGGTCATGAGCCGCATTGTCAGGAAAGGCCGGTTGCCATGCCGGGGGACACCGTCCCCGGTTTGGGCTCCGGGGATCATGGGGAGCGGCGCTCCCCATGGATTGTCGGGGATCATGGGGAGCGGCGCTCCCCATGGATTGTCGGGGGATCATACCTCAAACCGGCCGACGCTATCCATCCTCGTAGCCTGTCCGGCGGCAATCGAGACGAATTGCGCCGCGCCCGCGAGCGGCGCGAACAGCGGGGCGTCGGTGCCGGTGAGCCAGGCCTGGCTGCCCAGGGCCAGAATCTCCCGGAACAGGGCGCGGCGGCGGTCGGCGTCCAGATGCGCCACCACCTCGTCCAGCAGCAGCAGCGGCGGGCCGGTGGGCAGTTCGGCCAGCAATCGGGCGTGGGCCAGGACGATGGCCAGCAGCAGGGCCTTTTGCTCGCCGGTGGAGCAACGGTCGGCCGGCACGCTGCCGGTGCCGCCGGCCCCGAGGCCGACCAGGAAGTCGCTGCGGTGGGGGCCGACCGCGGCGCTGCCGGACCCGGCGTCGGCGCTTCGCTGCTCCCGCAGCCGCAGCCGCGCCGCATCCTCGACCAGCAATGCCGGACGTTCGTCCAGCCAGGAGTCCAGGGTCCCCGTCACCGCCAGGGTGGCGCGGGGGAACGGGCCGATGCCGGCGGCGCAGGCCCGGTTGAGCCGCTGAACCGCTTCCCGGCGGGCGGCGGCGACCGCGACGCCGGAGGTGGCCATCTGGTCCTCCAGCGCCTCGAGCCAGGAGCGGTCGGGGACGCCGTCGCGCAACAGCCGGGCGCGTTCCCGCAGGGCATGCTCGTGGCGGGCCAGCCGCCCGGCATGGCCGGCGTCGAAGCCGAACACCAGCCGGTCGAGGAAACGGCGGCGGCCGCCACTGCCCTCCACGAACAGCCGGTCCATCTGGGGGGTGAGCCAGAGCACGCAAAGATGTTCGGCCAGCGCGGTCTGGGTTCGCACCGGCTGGCCATCGATGCGCAGCAACCGCCGCTCGCGTCCGGCATTACGGGCGCCCTCCGCCACCGGCTCCCAGCCGGTGCCGATCACCGCCACGCCGGTCACCCCGGCCAGGGTCGCGGCCACCGCCCAACCGGCTTCGCCGGGGGCTTCCGGGTCCGCCGCTACCCCGGTATCGGGCGGCGGCGGCGGTGCGGTGCCGGAGACGCCGAAGAGAATCTCGGGCAGCCGGGCGCGGCGCAGGCCGCGGCCGGGAGACAGGAAACTCAGGGCTTCGAGCAGATTGGTCTTGCCGGCACCGTTAGGGCCGCACAGCACCACCGGCCGGACCTCGACCTCGATCCGGGCCGAGCGGTAGTTCCTGAACCGGGTCAGGGTCAGGCGGGTGACGGCGGGCGCCTGCCGCATCAGGCGGCATGAGCGGGGGTGGCGCCGGCCTTATACCCGCATCGGCATAAGAACATAGAGTGAACCGCCATCGGCGGTATCGCGGACGATCGAAGGCGCCGCGGCATCGGCGATGATGAACCGGGCTTCGTCGCCGCCGATCTGCTGGATCACGTCGAGCAGATAGCGCGAATTGAACCCGATCTCCAATGGCGGGCCGCCATACTTGACTTCCAGCTCCTCGGTGGCACTGCCCGCCTCGGGACTGGTGGCGGAAAGGGTGAGATTGTCACGGTTGAGGCTGAGTTTGATCGCCCGGCTCTTTTCGGTGGAGATGGTTGACACCCGATCCACCGAAGCCGCGAAGGGCTTGGCCCGAACCTCGAGAATCTTATCATTGCCGACCGGAATCACCCGCTCATAGTCGGGAAAGGTACCGTCGATCAGCTTGGAAATCACCGTGATGGCGTCGAAGCGAAAGCGGATCTTGGTTTCGGACAGGGAGATTTCGATCCGGGCGGCGGCTTCATCGATCAATTTGCGAATTTCGTTGACGGTCTTGCGCGGGATGATCACCCCCGGCATGGTCGAGGCGCCCTCGGGCAGCGGCACCTCGATTCGGGCGAGGCGGTGGCCGTCGGTGGCCACCGCGCGCAGCACCGGCAGGTCGGCGGCATTCGGGCCGGTGCCGGTGACGGTGCGGCTGGCGTGGATGTAAATGCCGTTCAGGTAGTAACGGGTCTCCTCGGTGGAGATGGCAAAGCGGGTGCGGTCGATCAGGGAGCGCAGGTCGGCGGCGGTCAGCTCGAAGCGGTGCTTGAGGTTGCCGCCGGTCAGTTGCGGGAAATCGTCCACCGGCAGGCAGCCGAGCTTGAACTGGGAGCGTCCCGAGCGCAGCACCAGCAGCGATGAATCGCCGCCGCAGTCCAGTTCCACCTGAGCGCCGTCGGGCAGCTTGCGGACAATGTCGTAAAGGGTGTGGGCCGGCGCGGTGGTGCTGCCGGCGCGCGCCACCTCGGCCGGGACATCCTCGACGATTTCCACATCCATATCGGTGGCGGCCAGCGCCAGGGACGATCCCGAAGCCTTCAACAGCACGTTGGACAGGACCGGGATGGTGGTTCGCCGTTCGACGACACTCTGGACATGGGCCAAGGAGCGGAGCAGAGCGGCGCGTTCGATGGTGATGTTCATGAGTGTCTTCTGCCGGCGCTGGATGAATTCGGGGGGCGGGACCGCTTCCGGTGTGCCGGGCCGGCGGTGATCGGCGGCCGGCAAACCGGGAGGAATGAAACTATAACACGTCGTCGGCAACACCAAAGGCTTTTCCGCGCGGCACCCCGCCGCGCCGGTCCAGAACCCGCGGTCAGAACGGCAATTTCATGCCGGGCGGCAGCTTCAGCCCGCCCATCAGCTTTTGGGTTTCTTCGGCGACCATTCCGTCGAGCTTGGTCTTGGCATCGCTGAACGCGGCGACGATCAGGTCTTCGAGGACTTCGGAGTCGTCGGGCGTGACGACTTCCTTCGACAGGGTGACCCGCTTCATTTCGCCGCGGCCGTTGATGGTGATCCGAACCATGCCGGCCCCGGACTGGCCGGTCACTTCCAGTTCTCCCAGCCGTTCCTGCATTTCCTGCATCTTGCCCTGCACTTGCTGGGCCTGCTTCAGCATGTTGCCGAGATTCTTCATAGCTCCAGGTCTCCTTCGTCGTCGTGGGCTTCGTCGTGGGCTTCCGGGTGCGCTTCGTCGTGGGTCCGGTCGGCAGGTCCGGCGGCGATTGCGGCCGTCGGGGGATCGGGCTTCGGGGTCAGATCGCGAATGTCGCCGATTTTCGCACCGGGAAAGGTTTCCAGCACCGCACGCACCACCGGATGCGCCTCGGCCGCCTGCCGACCCGCGCTCTCGGTGGCGGTGTCCTGTTCGGCCAGGGTCGGCTGGCCGGGGGCCTCGAAATTGGCGACCACGGTCCAGCGCCGGCCGGTCCATTCGGTCAGCAGTGGCCCCAGCCGGTTGACCAGATCCCGGGGCGCCCGGTCCCTGGGGCGAATCTCCAGGATGCCGGGTTCGAGCCGGACCAGATGGACGTTGCCGTAAAGGTGGGCGTAAAGGCTGCCTTCGCGGTGGGTCGCGAACAGTTGGGTCAGGTCGCGGAAGTCGTGGCGCCGGGCGGTGGTTGCCGTCTCCGTTGCCGCCGCCGTCAGCGGCGCGGTGGCGGTCACGGCACCGCCGCGCGAAACCGCCGTGGGCGGCGGCGCGCCGGAGGGCGCCGGTGCGGCCCCGGTTCCCGTTCCCGGGCCGGCGGCGGCACCGGGGCTCCGTCCCGGGAACTGGCGGATCAGGTCGGCCGGAGTCGGCAGATCCGCGGCATAGGCCAGCCGGATGATCACCATCTCCACTGCCTGATGGGGCACCGGCGCCAACTGGGTCTCGTTGAGGCCCTTGAGCAGCAGTTGCCAGGCCCGGGTCAGCAACGGCACGGTCAGCCGCGCCGCCAGCCCGCCGCCGCGGGTTCGCTCGGCCTCGGGGGTGGCCGGGTCCGACAGGGTTTCGGGGACCACCTTGGCCCGGGTCAGGAAATGGGTGAGGTCGAGCAGGTCGCGCAGCACCACCAGCGGATCGGCGCCGTTGCGGTGCAACCCGGCCAGCAGGTCGAGGGCCATGGCGGGGCGGCCGGTCAGCGCGGCCTCGAACAGGTCGATGATCGCGGCGCGATCGGCAAGCCCGAGCATGTCGCGGACCTGGCCCGCGGTGACGGTGGCGCCGCCGAGCGCGATCGCCTGGTCGAGCAGGCTGAGCCCGTCGCGCACCGAGCCATCGGCGGCCCGCGCGATCAGGGCGGTGGCGTCGGGTTCGAGCGTGACAGCTTCGGCGGCGGCGACCCGGGTAAAATGCTCGATCAACACCGGTGACGCCACCCGGCGCAGGTCGAAACGCTGGCAGCGGGACAGCACCGTCACCGGCACCTTGCGGATTTCGGTGGTGGCGAACACGAACTTGACGTGGCTGGGCGGCTCTTCGAGGGTCTTCAGCAGCGCGTTGAAGGCGTTCTTCGACAGCATATGCACTTCGTCGATGATATAGAGCTTGTAGCGCGCCGACACCGGGCTGTAGCGGACCCCCGAGATGATGTCGCGGATGTCGTCGACCCCGGTGTGGGAGGCGGCATCCATCTCCAGCACATCCACATGACGATCCTGGATGATCGCCTGGCACGGCTCGCACACGCCGCACGGCGCCACCGTCGGGCCGCCGCGGCCGTCGGGGCCGATACAGTTGAGCGCGCGGGCGATGATGCGGGCGGTGGTGGTCTTGCCGACCCCGCGGACCCCGGTCAGCATGAAGGCCTGGGCGATCCGGCCCGACGCGATGGCGTTGGTGAGCGTGCGCACCAACGCCTCCTGACCGATCAGCTCGGCAAAGGTGGTCGGGCGATACTTGCGCGCCAGCACCCGATAGGCGGTGACGGCCGCTGTCGCGGACTCGGTGGGGGCGGCGGTCGGCTGATCGTTCACACGCGGCTTCCGGCGGCCAGTTCGACGGCGACTCGAGAGCGGTTCACTCGAGAGCGACTCACTCGGGGGCGATTCAAGGGTGACCGGTCCGGCCGCAACCCGACCGGCCGCGGTGGGCTTCGACGTTCCCCGCTGCCGGCCGACCGGGTCGGAGGGGGTGGGAGGCTGACCGGCGACCCGGGTCTGAACTCGTTACGGCTGCTTCCTTCCGGACCTGACCGGGTTGGCGAGGGCCCCGTCCGCTGCCAACCTCCCGCCGCTTTATATCAGCAAGTGGGGGGGCGGCGGCAAGGGGCTTCGTGTGTCACGCCCCGGTGGGCCGGCACATCGGTTCGGGTCGCGGCCGGTGGCGCAGCAAGCCACAAAGGTTGCAAGAGCCGCTCGTCAGTCAGCATCGATTGCGCTACACGCGGGTCGTCTTGAAGAGACGGCATAACCTGTGTATCGTAACCAATGATCGCGTGAAGGTCTGTTCATAACCGAGCCGTCCTGCCGCCGGGTACGGGAGGGTGACGCCGATGTCGGGAACCTGCGCCTTGAAATAAAGGCGAACATTGCGGAGTCGGGGCCGGCGCGGTCGGGGTGTGGGACGCCGAGGGTATCCGGATCTGTGGTCGCCGGCGACGGTTTTTGCAATCCGACGGCATGATCGGCAAGGCGAGCGATGGCGCCCGGCAAAGGCCGGGGACCACAAGGGAGTGTCGATTCGTCTTCCGGCGCGGTAATTCTGAAGCCCGGCAGCGGCTGGAACCGCGATATCCTGATCGGGTTCACAGGGTGGACAGTTTACGCATGATGTTTTTGATCGAAAGTACGATCGTATGAGGGTCATGGAAAAGATTTGTATCGGGGAACCCGGGTTACGATAGCTTGAGGTGCAGCCAGGTGGTAAGGACAGGAGGCGGATTGTGAGCAGTATTGCTGTTTATGTTGGGGTAGGGTTATTGGCGCTTGGTATCTTTTCGTTCGATGCCTGGCAAAATGGCGACCAGATGAATCTGGAAATCAGTATTCCTCAGGGCTCCGGTCCCTCGGAAGCGAGCATCACCGATGCTGTTGCCGCGGATTTGTTTCTGAACGAGATTGCCGATATTGATGCGGTGCCGACCTTCGTCGCCAAGCCGAAGGTACGGTCAATCAATGAACAGACCATAGTTTCCTTGATTGGCGAAATGCTGGGTTTGAAAAATGTCACCCTGATGATTCAGCAGATCATCGGCCTCGATTCGGTGGTGATCAAGGGCGCGGTGATCAAACACAACGATCGTTATCAACTGGTGTTGGTCTCCAATACCGAAGATCGGAGCACCCAACGGCTGGCCGAGACGGTTGAGACGGCGCCCGGAGAAACCGTGGTGCAGATGATCCGGCGTGCCGCGCCGCAAACGATGCTGAACTATCAGGACTATCTGGTCTGCCTGTACCTGCTGAAAAAAGCCAACGCCGGCGAGCTGGGCGCCTACGAAGCGGGCTTCGACCGGCCGGGGCTGGAGGGGCTGGACCGGTTGATCCAGCAGCGGATGCAGATGCAGACCAGCGGGCTGGCGGCCATCGAGGATGTCAAACACACCAATCTGAAGCTGGCAATGTTTACCAACCTGCGCGGCATGTTGGCCCTGACCGCAGGAGACGACAAGAAAGCGGCGCAGTTTTTCGATGAGGCGCGGATCACCGACAGCGAATTTGTGATCGCCACGCTTAACCTGGCGTTCGTTCGGGTGCACCAGGATCGTTATCAGGAAGCGATTGATCTGGTTCGCCCGCTCATCACCAAAGGGGTGCTCAGGAGCGAACCGGCGCTGCTGGGTCCGCTCCACACCACCTGGGCGGTGGCGGCCTGGGGGCTCAGGAACTATGACGAGGCTTCGACGCAGTTCCATCTGGCCAACGAGGTCAATGCCCGGGCGACGCTGGCGAATCTTTATTGGAGTGAGATGCTCGACAGTCTCGGCGATAAGGCCGGTGCCGCCGCAAAAATGCAACGATTCATTGAAAATTCTAAATTCTTTTCCCCTTACGCCGAGACCGCGATCTTCTTCTACCGGCTGACCCCCAACAACAACGCGCCCCTGACCAAACTGTGAAGGCCGGCCGGTCGGGGCCGGCGGGTGATTGACGGGACCGGGAGCGGCACCGATACTCGCGGTTCAGCCGTTCCTGCCTGCTGTTTGGATTCGTCCCATGACTTTCGTCTATCCCGCCGGCACCAGATTCGCGTTTCAGGGCTTGCCGGGTGCATATTCCGATCTGGCCTGTCACGGGGTCTGTCCGGCGCCCCGGACCGTGCCCTGTCCGGCGTTCGAGGATGCCTTTGCCGCGGTTCACGACGGCAAAGCCGACTATGCCATGATCCCCGTGGAAAATTCGGTGGCGGGGCGGGTGGCCGACATCCATCATTTGCTTCCCGACGGCGGCCTGGGGATCGCTCAAGAGCATTTCCAGCGGGTCAACCACCATTTGCTGGTGCTGCCGGGAACCCGGCTTGAGGCGTTGCGGACGGTGCGCAGCCACATCCACGCGCTGTCCCAATGTCGGGGCACCCTGCGCCGCCTGGGTCTCAGGCCGGTGGTGCATGCCGACACGGCGGCGGCGGCGGCCGAGGTGGCGCAACTCGGCGATGCCAGCGTCGGCGCCATCGCCTCGGGTCTGGCCGGCAGCATCTACGGGCTTGAGACGCTGATGGAGGGCGTCGAGGACCACGGACACAACACCACCCGCTTTTTGATTCTGGCCAGCCGGCCGGACATCGCGGCCAACGACGGCGCGCCGGTGATCACGTCGCTGGTGTTCCGGGTCCGCAGCGTGCCCGCGGCGCTGTTCAAGGCGCTGGGCGGGTTCGCGACCAACGGCATCAACCTGACCAAGCTTGAGAGCTATCTGGTTGCCGGCCGCTTTTCCGCCGCCCAGTTTTATGCCGATGTCGAAGGCCATCCGTCCGACCGGGCCATGCAGCACGCGCTGGAGGAACTGCGGTTCTTTGTCCAGCGGTGCGAGACCGCGGAAGACGAGGCCTTCTTTGCCGGCAGCGATCCCCGGCTCAATCCCCGGCGGGACGCCATGATCAAGCTTCTCGGGGTCTATCCGGCGCATCCGTTCCGGCGGAACCCGGCCCAGGCCGGCTCGGATTGATCCCGTCCAAGGTCGCCCTCGCCAGGGGCCGGCGGTTCCCCTGGCCTTCGGGACGTTTTCCTGCCACCGCCGCCGGAGTTCCCTGCCCATGATGACTGTCTCCCACGCCCGCCGGATCGCCGCTCTGACCCTCGGGCTTTTGCTGGTGTCGGCTGCCGGTCCGGCGGCCCGGGCCGAGGATGCCGGTCTGGCCCCCGAGCCCGCCACCGGACTGGAGATCAAACAGGCGGTTCAGGCCCGGTCGTTTCTGGTGGTGGCGGCCAACCCGCTGGCGGCCACCGCCGGAGCCGGGATGATCCGCCAGGGCGGAACGGCGGCGGATGCCGCGGTGGCGGTCCAGATGGTGCTGGGGCTGGTCGAGCCGCAGTCGTCGGGGGTGGGCGGCGGCGCCTTCATGCTCTACCAGGACCACGGCTCGGGTGACCTGATTGCCTTTGACGGCCGGGAGACCGCACCGGCCGGGGTCCGGCCTGACCTGTTCCTCGACGCCGCCGGGCAGCCGCTGGCCTTTTATGACGCGGCGATCGGCGGCCGTTCGGTGGGGGTGCCGGGCACCCTGCGACTGCTCGAAGTGGTGCATCAACACTACGGCAAGCTGCCCTGGGCGAAGCTCTTTCAGCCGGCCATTGCCCTGGCCGAACAAGGCTTCGCGGTGTCGCCGCGGCTGGCCGCGGTGATCGCCGGCGACCGCGAGCACCTGAGTCGGGACGCGGCGGCCCGGGGCTACTTCTTCACCCCCGCCGGCCAGCCGCTGGCGGCCGGTGCGATCCTGAAGAACCCGGCCTATGCCGACACCCTGCGCAAGATCGCCGCGGGCGGTGCCGATGCCTTCTACACCGGCGCCATCGCCCGGGACGTGGTGGCCAAGGTCCACGACTTTGCCGCCAATCCGGGCAGTCTCGACGAGGCGGATCTCAAGGGCTACACCGTGAAGCAGCGGGAGCCGCTGTGCCTGCCGTACCGGGCGTTCGAGGTCTGCGGCTTTCCGCCGCCGGCCTCGGGCGGCACCACGGTCGGCGAGCTTCTGGGCATCCTCGGCCATTTCGACCTGCCGCACCTCAAGCCGCTGTCGCCCGATGCGGTCCATCTGTTCGCGGAGGCGAGCAAGCTGGCTTACAGTGACCGCGATGCGTATGTGGCCGATCCCGATCTGGAGGCGACCCCCGGGGTGGGCCTGACCGACGCCCTTTATCTGTTGGTCCGGGCGCAACTGATCAATCCCGACCAGGCGTTGCCGACTCCGGTGCGTCCCGGCAACCCGCCATGGCGCGAGGGCCTGAATGTCGCGCCGGGGCAGGCTTACGAGCTGCCCTCGACCAGCCAGATTTCCATCGTCGACCGCGGCGGCAATATCATATCGCTGACCACCTCGATAGAGGACGAGTTCGGCTCGCGTCTGATGGTTGACGGTTTTATGTTGAACAACCAGTTGACCGACTTCTCGTTCCGCCCCGAGGTCAATGGCCGGCCGGTGGCCAACCGGATCGAGCCGGGCAAGCGACCGCGTTCGGCCATGTCGCCGACGGTGGTGAAGGATGACAGCGGCCAGCCGGTGCTGGTGGTGGGGTCACCGGGCGGCAGCCGGATCATCGACTATGTTGCCGAAACCCTGGTCGGGGTGCTGGATTGGGGCCTGGACATCCAGACTGCCATCAACCTGCCCCATGTGGTCAACCGCAACGGCGTCACCGAGCTGGAACAGGGCACCGCCCTGGCGGCGCTGAAACCGGCCCTCGAAGCCCGCGGTCACACCGTGGCCGTGGTTGACCTCAACAGCGGCCTGCACGGGATCGAGATTCGCGACGGCCACCTGATCGGCGGCGCCGACCCCCGCCGTGAAGGGGTGGCGGTGGGGGAGTGATGCGCATAGGCGCCAGGATAATGCACTTCTCTTGATCTTGCAGGGCTCTGCCCAGCACCCGCAAGGAGGCAAGCCTCCTTGACCTCATGACGTCACGGGTTCAAAGGGCCGACCGGCCCTTTGCGGGTGTGGGCAGAGCCCACAAAACCCTTCTATTTCAACGATTCATCGTAACCTGGCGCATAGGGGGCTTTGCCCCCCCCTTTGACCCCCACCAGGAGCGCGACGTCACGGGTTCCGCGTGACGTCGCGTGCTCTACAGCCGCTTGATCTCGATATTGTACTTGCGCAGCGCGTAACCAAGCTGTCGGGGGGTGAGGTCCAGCAGGCGGGCGGCCTTGGCCTGGACCCAGCCGGCTTTTTCCATGGCCCGGATCAGGCGCTGGCGCTGGGGCAGCTCGGGCGCGGCCCGAAGGTCGTCGGGCTCGTCGAAATCGTCGTCGCCATTGTCGCCATCGAACTCCGGGTCCGGGTCGGAATCGGGCGTGGCGGCCGGCGGTGCCAGCCGGCGGGCGGGCGGGCAGGAGTCGCAGCCGCTGCCGGAGGGGGCGACACTGGCCGACGCGGCCGGAGCCGCCGCGGCCGGCAGCCACAACACCCGGGACAGGCAGGAACCGGTTTGACAGGCCAGGTCCATGTCCTCGATCACCTCACCACGGGTCATGGTGGCGGCGCGGTTGACGCAATTCTCCAGTTCCCGGACATTGCCCGGGAACTTGCAGGTGGTGAGGATGTGCATGGCGCGGGTGGCAAAACGCAGGCGACGATCGTTCTCTTCGTTGAACCGGGCCAGGAACGCCTCGGCCAGCAGCGGGATGTCGTCCCGGCGGTCACGCAGCGGCGGCACGAAGATCGGCACCACGTTGATCCGATAGTAAAGGTCCCCGCGGAAGCGGGTCTGGGCCACCGCTTCTTCAAGATTGCGATTGGTGGCGCAAATCAGACGGACCTTGACCTTGACCGTCTTCATGCCGCCGACCCGCTCGAACTCGCCTTCCTGGAGCACGCGCAACAGCTTGGCCTGGAACGGCAGGGAAATCTCGCCGATTTCGTCCAGGAACAGGGTGCCGCCATGGGCCAGTTCGAACCGTCCCTTGCGGTCCTGGGTGGCGCCGGTGAAGGCGCCCTTTTCGTGTCCGAACAGTTCGCTTTCCAGCAGCCCTTCGGGCAGCGCGGCGCAGTTGACCCGGATGAACGGGCCGTCCTTGACCTTGCTCAGGGTATGGATGGCGCGGGCGATCAGTTCCTTGCCGGTGCCGCTTTCGCCCCGGATCATTACCGTGGAACGGGTCGGTGCCGCCTGATTGATTTCGGCGTAGAGCGCCTGCATCGGCCGGCTGTTGCCGGTCATGGCCTGAATCTGACAGCGGCGGCCGGGGGCGGGTCCCGAAGCGGCGCGGGCCGCCTCCTGCCGCCGGCAGGACTCGTCCATCAGCAGGCGCCGGTCTTCGGCAATGTGCCGGTGGAGCGCCACGGTCTGGCCGATCAGGTTGGACACCATCACCAGCAGGCGGACATCCGCCTCGAAATTCACCGAGGCCCCGGCGCCCCAAACCCGGTCCACGATCAGCACGCCGAACGGCTTGCCCACGGTCTTGAGCGGCACCGCGATCAGCGAGACCCGCTCGCCGTCGCCGAGAGTCAGCAGGCCGGGATGGTCGGCCAGTTGCGGCTCTCCGGCCACGTCCTGGACCACGTAGGGCATGCCCGAGGACAGCGTGCTGCGGGCCACCGCCAGCGGCAGCCGGGCCTCGCCCCTGCGCACCGTCTCGGGCGCCATGCCGGCCGCCGCCAGCACCGTCAGCGTGCCGTCCTCACCCTTCTTCACCGCGATGGTCCCCCGGCGCATCTGAAGATACGAGGCCAGCAGGTTCAGGATGTCGAGGAGGGTTCGTTCGAGGTCCAGCGACGAACTCAGCATCTTGCTGATTTCATACAGGCTGACCAGGGACATCGCGGTGCTGTTGGTGGGAACGCTGCCGGTCATGGGTCCACTTTCTTCAACAGACGACACAGCTTTTAACGGCGACACAGCTTTTAACGGCGACACCGGCCCGGTTCCGAACCCCGCCGCCCCCGCAGCCGGTCGAAGCCGAAAAGCCTTTGTTTCCATCACGAGCCCGTTCCCCTGAACAAAATCTTGTGGGCGTCGGGACACGAAACAATCCCGGGTTCCCACCTTTGGCACGCCGTAATGTTAATGCAGAGTCCATGCCACGGCCCCGCAAGGCTGCCCTGTGTCGGGCTTGAGTACCAGGGGTATGGGATAAAGGCCATGAAGACCCAAAATCTGGGGCTCGGTTCCCCGGAGCCGACGTGGGCGGGGTCGGGACCGGGGCTGCCGGGCCGGTCGGGCGGGGCGGGTGATGCTGCGGCGCGGCAGACTGTTGCGCAATTATTGGGCAAATGACCCGGCCGGTTTCGTGGCTCCGGTCCCGAAGGCGTGGCCGGGCCGGTGACATCCCCGCCGTGCCATCACCGCGCTTGCGACCGCGGGGGGGAGGGACTATTGCCCTGCGGATCGCGTCCTGATCAAGGGGGGTGGGGGCAATACGCCCGACCGACATCCGGGGCGGAACCTGTGGAAGTATGACCCCCAGGAAAGCTCAACCAGAGAAAGTCGTTGCGGTGAGATCCTCCCTGCGCAGTCTGTTTGCCAATGGCGTTTATTTGTTCGGGGGCAGCGCCGCCGGTATGGGGCTGTCGCTGCTTCAGACCCTGATTCTGGCGCGGACCCTGGGACCGGCGGATTTCGGCGTCTGGAGCGGGGTGCAGGCTTATGTGCTGGTTGCCTATTCTCTGTGTACCTTTCGCACCTCGGAGCCGGTGACCCGCTATCTGGTGGAACTGCGCCATCAACGTGACCAGAGCCGGCTCGAACTGCTGCTGGCCTCGGCGATCGCCACCGATATGGTGACGCGCACCCTGGCCCTGCTGGTGATTGCGGCCTCGGTGCCGTGGATTGCCCGGGCGCTGCCGGGCGGTGACGGCGCGGCGCCGCTCTATCTGCTGATCGGCGCGGCCCAGCTTTGCGGGATTTTCGATCAGGTCTGGTTCAGCGTCGCCCGGGACCTGGGGCGCTATCGCGCCATCGCCACCCTCAATGCCGGATTTCCGCTGCTGCGGGCGGCGGGGCTGGCCGGGCTGTGGCTGACCGGGACCCTGACCCTGGTCAGCGCGGCGTGGTTGATGCTCGTCACCGGGCTGGTTCAGGTCTGGGTCACCGGCGATTGCCTGATCCGGGCGATGGCCGGGGGTCACGGCGTGACCCCCGGCCGCCTGATCCGGGCCGGCATCGTCGGGCGCCGCCGCGACATCGGCGCGTTCTGGAGTTTCATGGGCGCGACCTTCTTTTCGAGTATCTTTTCCTCGATGATCAAGGAGGCCGATACGCTGGTGCTCGGCTTCTTCCGCAGCGCCGATGAGGTCGGCTGGTACCGGCTGGGCAAGAGTCTGGCGGCGGCGGTGATGCGGATCGGCGAGATGCTCGGCCTGGTCATCTACCAGGACTTCAGCGAGCTGGTGGTTCGGGGCGAGCTGGCCGAGCTGCGCCAGCGCATCCTGTTGTTATGCCGGACCTGGCTGCCGCTGGTGGCCGTGGGCACGGCGGTCGGAATCGTCGTCGCCCGGCCGGCCATCGTTCTGCTGTTCGGCGCCGCCTTCGAGCCCAGCACCCTGACCGTGCAGGTGCTGCTGGTGGCCGGTGGGATCGTCACCATGCTGTTCTGGGTGCGGCCGATGGTGCTGGCCCTGGAACTGTACTGGTACAATCTTTGGGTCACCATGGTTCAGGGCGTGCTGCTGCTGCCGCTGAATGTGGTGTTGTGCCAGACCTGGGGGGTACCCGGAGCCACCGCGACGCTGGCGCTGTCCTGGATCGTCGGTTGTGCGGCGCTGCTGTGGCCGGTGGCGACCCGACTGTCGGCCGAAGCCTGCCGGGCCGGGCCGCCGGCCTGAGAGGCAGAACCGGGGGTTTGTCGCACCCCGAGCCGGCCGCAGGCCGGACAGGTCCGGTCCGGTTACCGCCCGGACCCGTTGCCCGAACCGGACCCGTTGCCCGAACCGGTGCCGGTACCCGAACCGGTGCCGGAGTAGGGTACGACCACCTGCGGGTTGGGGGCCGGCGCCGGCGGCGGCGCGTTGCCCCAGTTGCCGGTGGTTTCGGCCGGGACATCGACGAGGCAGCTTCCCTGCTCCAGACCGCAATCCCAACGGTAGCCGGGGGGCAGGCCGCGCATGGCGTCGCCAAAGGCGTTATAGCCGCATTTGCAGCGGTTTCCGGCCTGGCAGGCGACCTGCCCGATGGTCTTTTGAGTGCACTCGAACAACGGATTCGCGGGGTTGGTGTTGTGCAGGAAAGGATGGGCCTCCTCGGCGTGAGCCGGTGCGCCGGCGGCCGGGATCAGCAGCAGCGCCAGAACCAACAGGCGTGTCATCGGCATGAGCCTCCTTAATCAAAGCAGGTGCGCCCGGGCGCGGGCGGGCCGGAGCGGGCGCGGGCGGGAGCACGGCGGTCTCCGGAACCCGGAACTTCGCGCCGCAGCCGGCAACCCGTCTTGACCGCGGCCTCAGTTTGCTTTAGTCGGCGGGGCAATGGCCGTCTACACCGAAGTTTCCGACGAAGAGCTGGAAGCCTTTGTCGCCCAGTATCCGCTGGGCGCGGTACGCTCGTGCAAGGGCATCGCCGAGGGGGTGGAGAACTCCAATTACCTGCTGGTGACCGAACGCGGCCCGTACATCCTGACGCTCTACGAAAAGCGGGTGCGGCGCGACGACCTGCCGTTCTTTCTTGGCCTGATGGAGCACCTTTCGGCCAAGGGCCTGGCCTGTCCGCTGCCGGTGCATGCCTCCGACGGGGCGGCGCTGCGCGAACTGTGCGGCCGGCCGGCGGTGATCGTGACCTTTCTGGAGGGCATGTGGCCGCGGCGGGTGCTGCCCCGGCACTGCGCCGCGGTCGGCGAGGCGCTGGCCCGCCTGCATCTGGCCGGTGCCGACTTCGCCATGACCCGGCCCAACGCGCTGGCGGTGGCCGGTTGGCAGGAGCTGTACCGGCGCTGCCGCGATTCGGCGGACTCGTTTCAGCCCGGGCTGACCGGGATTCTCGATGCCGAACTGGCCGAGCTGGCCGGGATCTGGCCGGGGACGTTGCCGGTGGGGATCATCCATGCCGACCTGTTTCCCGATAACGTGTTCTTTCGTGGCGAGATCCTGTCGGGGCTGATCGATTTCTACTTCGCCTGCACCGATTTCCTGGCCTACGACCTGGCCATCTGCCTCAACGCCTGGTGCTTCGAGTCCGACCAGTCGTTCAACGCCACCAAGGCCCGGCATCTGTTTGCCGGCTACCGCCGCGTCCGGCCGCTCACCGCGGGCGAACTGGCGGCGCTGCCGGTGCTGGCCCGGGGTGCTGCGCTGCGCTTCCTGCTGACCCGGCTCTACGACTGGATCAACCGGCCGCCCGGGGCCTTCGTGACCCCCAAGAATCCGTTGGAGTATCTGCGCAAGCTGCGCTTTCACCGCGGGGTTCGCGGGTTGGGCGACTATTGCCTCGACGGCCCCGATCAGACAGGCGACTCATGACCGAAGGCGCGACCCTGGCCGAAGACCCGATCCTGACCGAAGAGGCCACCGGCGAGGCCCCGGAGAACGGCTTCTGCGACATTTTCACCGATGGCGCGTGCAGCGGCAATCCCGGGCCCGGCGGTTGGGGGGCGATTCTGCGCTATCGCGGCGTGGAAAAGGAACTGAAGGGCTTCGAGCCGGTGACGACCAACAACCGCATGGAACTGCTGGCGGCCATCGTCGCGCTGGAAACCCTGAAACGCCCGCTCCAGGTGCGCCTGCACACCGACAGCCAGTACCTGCGCGACGGCATCACCAAGTGGATCAAGGGCTGGAAGGCCAAGGGCTGGCAGACCGCAGACCGCAAGCCGGTCAAGAACCGCGACCTGTGGGAACGGCTCGACCAGGCGCAGCAGCGGCACACCATCGCCTTCCATTGGGTGCGCGGCCATTCCGGCCATCCCGAAAACGAACGCGCCGACGCCCTGGCGCGGGCGGCCATCGCCGAAGGACGCAAGGCGGGCCTGCGGGCGGGCTGATCAGGCGCCCGCCCGCCCGGGTCCCGTCGGCTTCCGGCCGTTGCCCTTCCCGACCTACTTGAACAGAAAGCGAAGCTCGTTCTTCTGGGTCTCGTTGAGCACCGTCCACAGGGCGTCGAGAGTCGGGCGGAGGTCGGTGCGGCCGGCGAGGATGGCGCGGCCGTAGTACTCGTAGGCCCGGGCGTAGTTGCGCAGCACGCCGTGACCCTTGAGGTACATCCAGCCCAGAATCTCCATGGCGTCGGCTTTGCCGTCCTGAACCTGGCGGCGGATCAGTTCCATGTCCGCGGCCGTGACGTGGTCGGTGCCGATGTCGGCCAGGGTGTTGCGCCAGGCCTCGATCCGGGCCTGACGCTCGTCTTCTTCCCGAATCCGCCGTTCCGCCGGCGCATTGACCAGATCGATGTAGGTCGGGTCCTTGGTCACGGCCTTCATGGCGGTTTGCCAGGCCGGGCACCAGTCGGGCGGGAGCAACGTCGCGCAGACCATCATGTTGTCGGCGAACGGCAGCCGCTGCCACTCGGGCACCGCCAGCGAGGTGGTCTTGGGGCGGGCGATCTCCATGGCGTCGAGCCAGGCCTGGCACCAGTCGGGCCGGTTGTCGTGGACCGCGCACAGGTGATAATTGGAGTCGAAGTCGCGCTGGAACCACGCATCGGCGGCGATCTCCCGGCCGGCGACGGCGGAGGCGAAGGCAAGCGCCAGCCCGCCGGCCAGGGCTCCGGCAAGCAACGGCAACAGGCGGATGGTCACGGACTGGGTCCCTCCCCAAACGAAAACCATACCGGCTCTGGTCTCCTGTCACCGCTCCGCCCCGGGAATGAAACGCCCGCATTCAGGAATATGGTGCGGCCTGGGTTCCCTGGGGCAGGGCGTTTTCCGCGGTGGGCGGTTCCAGATCCTGGTAAAGACCCCGGGCCTCGGCGGGCGGTCCGCGGCGGTGGCCCAACGCCACCACCCGAATCACCCGGATATGCCGGCCGAGCGGAAAGGTCAGGACCAGGCCCGGGCGGACCGGATGGTGAGGCTTGGTGACGATGGCGCCGGCGCACCGCAACCGGCCGCCGGCGGCCAGACGGGCGGCAAGGCCACGGGTCTTGCAGAAGCGGGCGTACCACAACCATTTGTCGATCCGCAGGCCGGTGCCGGCGCTATCGGCGCTATCGGCGCTATCGGCCCCCTGGTCGGCAGCGGACGGTCCGCCGGTCACGGCACCTTCTCCAGATCGGGCAGGGGGGCCAGTTCACGGAGCCGGGCGAAGGGATGTTCGGCCTCGGCCCTGGTGACCGCGGCTCCGGGACGGGGCGCGCGCGGCCGTCTGGCCGGCCTCGCCCGCCACCGGACCGAACCGTCATCGGCGGTGACCCGGCGGTAACCCAGGGCTTCGAGCACCAGGGGCAGGTCGGCTTCGGGGCAGCCGATGGCCGGTCCCGAGGGCGGGGTTCCGGCGGCGAGGGCGGTCTGGAAGCGGTCGAGGATGTCGGCGCGGATCGCCCGCGGTCCGACCAGCGGAAAGCCGATGGCGGCATGGAAGGCGTCGGGTACTCCGGGCATCGGCGCCACCGAGACCCCGGCGGGCGGCGGCACCGGCGGCGGCAGGGTCAGACCGTGGCGGACGGCATAGAGCAGGGCGCGCATGCTCACCGCCGCCGGCTTGAGCAGCGCCGGCAGGGTCAGCCAGTGGGCACCCAGGCGCACCCCGAGCGCGGTCAGCCGCCGGTGATCCTCCGCCGCAAGATCGGGCAGCAGTCCGGCCACCGCGGCCCGGGGCAGGCTGCCCAGGGCCTCGACCAGTTGAAAGGCGAGGCCCCGGGCCGGGCCGGTCAGGTCGGCGGCGGCCAGCCGGAACAAGGGCGCCAGCGGTGCCGCGATGGCGGCCTCCAGCCAGACGTCGAGGCGCTGGCGGATGCGCTCGCGCTGGCCGCTTTCCAGCAGGCCGTCGTGCAGCACCACCACCGCGGGCGTCAGCAGGGCGTCGCCCGGCGCCAGCCGTGCCACCTCCGCCCCGTGCCAGCGGATCACGCCGTCGGGCGCGAGGATCAGCGCCGGTCCGGGTTCGGCTTCCAGCCGGCGGACCCGGGCCGAGACCTCGTCGCGCAAGGCCCGGCGGGCCGCGGCCATCAGGGCGCGGCCGTCTTCGCCCTGGGCTTCGGCATCGGGGATGAAACGGAAGCCATCCAACTGGCCCACCGGGTGGCCCTCGACCATCACCTCGCCCTGGCGGCTGACGGCGGCCAGCAACTGGCCGCCACCTTTCAGGCTGCGCACCAGCAGCGCCGAGCGGCGGTCGACGAAGCGTTGGGTCAGCCGTTCATGGAGAGCGTCCGAGAGCCGGTCCTCGATGGCCCGGGTCCGTTCCTGCCAGTGTCCGCCGCAGGCCAGCCAGTTCGGCCGGTGCGAGATGTAGGTCCAGGTTCGGATATGGGAGATGCGGGTGACCAGCGCGTCGATCTCGCCGTCGTAGCGGTCGAGCCTGGCGACGTGATCGGCCACCCAGTCCACCGGCAGCCGGCCGCGGGGGGTGCTGAGATGGCGGTAGATCTGGCCCAGCAGCCGGGTATGGGCGTCGGACAGGACCTTGCGGAAGTCGGGAATCCGGCAGACCTGCCACAGCAGGTCGACGGTTTCGCGATCGGTGGCGCGGGCGGTGATTTCGGGGTCGCGGGCCAGCGTGGTCAGGGCCAGATGATCGCAGCCTTCACGGACCCGGATCAGGTCGGGCCGCGGCGGCCGTTGCTCGAGGGAGCGCAGCAGCGCCGCCGGCGACTGGAAATTCAGGTCGGTATTGCGCCAGCGCAGCATCTTCAGGGGCGGGAAGCTGTGGTTTTCCACCGCTTCGATCACCTCCTCGTCCAGGCCCTCGATATCGCCGGTGGTGCCGAAGGTTCCGTCGCTGCGGTGGCGGCCGGCGCGGCCGGCGATCTGGGCGATTTCGTGGGCTTCGAGCCGGCGCGGCGCGTTGCCGTCGAATTTGCTGAGGCCGGCAAAGGCCACATGGTCCACGTCCATGTTCAGGCCCATGCCGACGGCGTCGGTGGCCACCAGATAGTCCACGTCGCCGGCCTGATAGAGCGCCACCTGGGCGTTGCGGGTGCGCGGGCTGAGCGCCCCCAGCACCACCGCGGTCCCGCCGCGCTGGCGCCGGATCAGTTCGGCGATGGCGTAGACCTCGGTAGCGGAGAACGCCACCACCGCCGAACGCGGCGGCAGCCGGGTGAGCTTGCGCGGGCCGACATAGCTGAGGGCGGAAAAGCGCGGCCGGCTGACGAATTCGACCCGGGGCACCAGCCGCCGGATCAACGGCGCGATGGTCTCGGCGCCCAGCACCATGGTTTCTTCGAGACCGCGGGCGTGCAGCAGGCGGTCGGTGAAGACATGGCCGCGCTCGGCATCGGCGCACAATTGAATTTCATCCACCGCCAGGAACGCGACCGGCCGGTCCACGGGCATGGCCTCGACGGTACAGACGAAATAGGACGGGTTGGGCGGGACGATCATTTCTTCGCCGGTGATCAGCGCCACGCTGCCCGGCCCGCGCGCGGCGGCGATGCGGTCGTAATTCTCGCGCGCCAGCAGGCGCAACGGAAAACCGATCATTCCCGAGCGATGTCCAAGCATGCGCTCGATGGCGAGATAGGTCTTGCCGGTATTGGTCGGCCCCAGCACCGCGACCACGCGGCGCCCGATGGCCGGATCCGCTCCGGGCGAAACAAAATCGGCCGCTCTCATGACGCCAAAGATTCCCCTTCGCCGCCCCGATTGCAAGTCCGATTACGCCCGCCACCCGCCCGCCACCCGATCGCGCTCCCGCCGGTGATGCCGAAAAGTCGCGGCTCCGGCCGCGCCGCCGGCCCTTGGCGAGGGAGTCCCGGGGGAGCGGCGCTCCCCCGGCGGGCCGGCCCCCGGTTTCCGATCGGCCGGTTTCCGGTCAGAACGTAACGCTGTTCTTCCACAGGATAATGTCGGCGTTGCCGCTGACGGCATTGAGCATCGCCGTACTGCCGGTGGCCGCGGCGAAGCTCGTTACCGCACTCTGATTGTTGGTGACGCTCTTGAGGTATTCCAGAGAGGTGGTCAGCCCCGGAGCCAGGACATAGGTGGCGCCCACGGCGTAAAGATCGGCGCTGCGGGCACCCGGGAACGACGGATCTCCGGAATCATGGCCGTACTGATAGTTGGCGCCGATGACCAGGGGATCGTTGACCTGATAGGAGAGGCCGATATCCCAGGTGTACTGGTCGCTCAGATGGGTTGGTCCGCTGTGGGCCGATCCGAAAAACAGGCTTTGGGAGACCGCGTTTTCGGTATAGGCCGATTTGCCGGCATTGGCGTAGCTGCCGCCCAACTGCCACGCGCCGTAGGCCAGTTGCAGACCGGCCTGGTAGGCGAACAGGTCATGGTATTTGGTCGGATCGTTGACGCCGCCGACCGTGTTCCGGGTGGTGGCGGCGATGGTGCCGAAATTGGCGGTGATCTGGACGTCGCTGACGGCGCCGTCATAGCGCAGGCCGGTCTCCCAAATATCCTGGTAGTCGCAGGTCAGTGGGGTGGCGCTGGTGGCGCAGTTCTGGATATAGGGGCCTTCGGCGCTTGAGAGTTCGGCGATGGTGCTCCGTTGGACCCCGGTGCCGAACTGGTTGTCGTTCGGCCCGTAGCTGAAGATGGCTTGCAGGCCGGTGTGGTGGTCGCCGTTCTGCTGGAAGATGCGTGGTGTGAAGTAGTTGATCTTCTGACCATACTGGTTGTAGGTGACCGTGGTAAAGCCGCCACCAAAGTACGGCTCCAGGAAGGTGCTCTGGTTCATGATCCAGGACGGTCCCGGAGTCATGTTCCAGTCGCCGTCGACGCCGCCGGTTCCAAAATTGTTGGGGGCGCCGGTATGCATTTCATTGTTGACGCCGGGCAGCACGCCACCCTGTATTTCGCCGAAATTGCCGTTGGCGAACACATAAGCCTGATCGCTGTCGATCACGCCCGACCGCCTGCCCGACACGCTGCCGTCGACCGGGTCGGGATATCCGCCATAGGCGGCGCGGATGCTGAGCAGCGCGCCATATTCCAGGCCGTTGTCGGCATTGGCGTCGGCCATCACGGTCAGATGGAAGCGGTCGGCGAAGGTGACGCTTTTTTGGGACTGGACCGCGCCGCCGGTGGCGCCGCCGGGAGCGAACGGATCGCTGTAGCTGTTCTGATTGACGTAGCCGGCGGTGAACCAGGCATCGCCATGCAGGATCACGTCAAACTTTCCCGGGGTGCTGTCAGCAAAAGCCGCGCCCGAGCAGCCCAGCATGGTCCCAGCGGCGCAGCTCAACATTAATACTTTTTTCATGATCGTGATCTTTCTCGTAAACATGATGGTGACGCGGTCGGCATCGGACATGAATCAAGCGTTATTACCGCGCCGCCGAACTCAGACTGGCGATTCCAGACGGTTCACGCTTGCCGTATCCTTTGGCTTTTTTGTGTCTGAAGCCGGTAGCTGATAAACTATACAGGGAACGGCAATGGTTACGCTTTTGGGTTGGCGTCATTCCCGATGCCGCAGCCGCGAAGGGATGGCATCGCCAGGATCTATCCAAAAGCGCCGGATTCCCCGGTGAAATGGCTGATCGGCCCGGTCAAGGACCGGCGGTATTGGTCCTCGTGCCGCTTGTTCGTCCGGCAAGGTCTTGGAAACGGCGGGGCCGTCGTCATGGCGTGGTGGCGATGGCTTCCGGTCGACAGGGGATTGGTGGGGCTGCGGCGACTGTGGCCACCGGGACCGCCGATCGGGTTCCGGGGGCCGGCGGTTGGACGCCCCCCGGACGACCGGGGTGGCCCGAGGTTCCAATCGGCCATGGACCCGGAGGGCGGAGCGCGGTATTCCCTAGGGGTGAGACCAAACGCCGCCGCCCCGCAACGAGGGTGGTGGGGGTACGCAGTTGGAGGGTTCATGGTTCGCTCGCATATCCGTACTTGTGCGGCCGCCGCCGTCTCGATCGGGTTGATGGCCGGATCGACGGGGGCGCCGGCTGAAACCGCGGCGCCGCCGGCGGTTACCGCCGAGTCGGCCGCGGTTCTGGCCGAGACCATCGATGCCGCGCTGCGTCAATGGTTTCCGCCGACCGGTGCCACCGCCGGTTATCGATGGGAGGGGCAGGTTCAGGCCACCGCCGCCGGCGATCACTACGATGTGGCCTTCCCGGCGCTCAGCATCACCAGCAAGGACGGCAGCCGGTTGGGTCTGGGGTCGGTCAGGCTGGCGCTCGCTCCCGACGCCGATGGCGCCTGGGAGGTGGGGGCGACCCTGCCCGGGCAGATCACTCTGCTTGCCGCCGACGGCTCGTCCGATGGTGACGTTACCATCGGTGCCCAGCACTTCTCCGGCCGCTGGGTGCCGGCGCTTGGGACCTTCGTCAAGATCGACGGCAGTTATGACAATTTGCAGGCGGCATCGCCCAAGGACAGCTCGCGGCTGACCATCGGCGGCATCGCCCTGCGGACCGACCTGACCGAGGCGCCCGCCGGCCGTTGGACCGGGCCGAGCACGCTGACGATCAACAAGCTGGATATGGTCGACAGGAACGGTGCGCCGATTGTGCATCTGGGCGGCGCCGCCTTCGAACTCACGCTGTCCGGCATGGACCTGAAGCAGATCGTTGCAGTCAGCGGCCAACTCGCGGCGGCCACCGAGGCGAAGGCCGGTAAGGGTGACGAGGCGAAGGCCGGCAAGGGTGACGAGGCGAAGGCCGGCAAGGGTGACGAGGCGAAGGCCGGCAAGGGTGACGAGGCGGACACCGGTAAGGACGACGAGGAGAATGTCGGCGAGACCTTGCGTCGGGTGGCCCTGTTCCAGGACCTGTTGAACGGCATCCTGGCAAAGGTGCGGGTTAACGATCTGGCGGTGACCTCACCCCATGACGGGAGCGCCGTTGCCCTTGGACAGTTGGCGATCGAGGGTGGCATCGAGCGGACCCAGGGCCGGTCGACGGTGACCATCGGCTACGACCACGACGGTCTCAGGATCAAGCCGGCGCTGCTGCCCCCGGACCTGCTGCCGGAAAAGGCCGGGTTGTCGATCGCGGTTTCCGAACTGCCTTCGGGTGATGTGCTGTCCTTGCTTCAGCGGTTGGAGGAGGCCAGGGCCTCGGGGGATGAAAAGGCGACGGGCGACCTGACTCGGCAGTTTGCGGCCAGCTTCTACCAGCCCGGCGTGCGCCTGGGCATCAAGACTCTGCATATCGATACGCCGGCCGCGGCGCTCACGCTGGAGGGCGAGGCGCGGTTGGACAACACGACGGCGCGGGGCGGCGTCGCCGGTTTCGACATGGTCATTCGCGGCCTCGATCCGCTGCTCAAGCGGATGAAGCCGGCGCCGGGGGCCAAGATCGACGAGGATACCCAGAACCTGCTGGCCGGGCTCGCCATGCTTCAGGCCATGGGAGCCCCGGGTAAGGACGAAGGCGGTCGGGACATTCGGACCTACAAGCTTCAGATGGACGCCGATGGCAAGGTGCTGCTCAACGGCGCCGACCTGACCGCGATGCTCCAGTTGCCCCAGGGCCCGGACGCCAAACACCCGGAATCGGGTGCCGCGTCCGGCAGGCCCGCGACAGGCAAGCCGGCGGCACCGTGATCGACGGGGGTGATCCGGGTTTGATCTGGTCCAAGGCCGGAGGCCGGGAGGGTTGCAAGCCCTCCCGGCCTTCCTCATATCTCGCGTCAGGTTTTATTCTCTCACTGGAATCGGGAAGGTAACGACTGATGACCGAAGAACGGCTCAGCTTTCAGGCCGAGGTCAGCCGGCTGCTCGACATCGTTGCGCATTCGCTGTACAGCGAGAAGGAGGTCTTCCTCCGGGAGTTGATTTCCAACGCCTCGGACGCTTGTGATCGCCTGCGCTATGCGGCGTTGACCGCACCCGAACTGTCCGCCGACGATCCCAACCTGGCCATCACCCTGCTGGCCGACAAAGAGGCGCGGACGCTCACCGTGGCCGACAACGGCGTCGGGATGAACCGCGCGGATCTGGTGGAGAATCTGGGCACCATCGCGCGCTCCGGCACCGCCGAATTCGTGAACCGGCTCACCGGCGACGCCAAGAAGGACCTGGGGTTGATCGGCCAGTTCGGCGTCGGTTTCTATTCGGCGTTCATGGTTGCCGAACGGGTTGAGGTGCTGAGCCGCAAGGCCGGCGAGAGCCACGGCTGGCACTGGAATTCTGATGGCCGCGGCGAGTTTACGGTGGGCGAGGCCGAGGCGGAGGTGCCGCGCGGAACCCGGGTGATCCTGCATCTGCGCGAGGGCGAGGACGAGTTTCTCGAAGAGTTCCGGCTGGCCGCCATCGTCCGCAAGTACTCGGACCATATCGCGCTGCCGATCCGGTTCGGGACCGGCGAGGAGGTCAAGACCCTCAACCGCGCCTCGGCGCTGTGGACCCGGGCCAGGTCCGAGATCACCGAAGAACAGTACAAGGAGTTCTATCACCATGTCGGCCATGCCTTCGACGAGCCGTGGCTGACGATTCACTGGCGGGCCGAGGGCAAGATCGAATACACCAGCCTGCTGTTCGTGCCCGAAACCAAGCCGTTCGATCTCTTCGACCCCAAGCGCGCCCATCGGGTCAAGCTCTATGTCCGGCGGGTGTTCATCACCGAGGGCGTCGAGGGCCTGCTGCCGCCCTATCTGCGCTTCCTGCGCGGGGTGGTCGACAGCGAGGACCTGCCGCTCAATGTCAGCCGCGAGATGCTCCAGAACAACCCGATGGTGGCCAGGATCAAGAGCGGCCTGACCCGGCGGGTGCTGTCCGAACTGGCCCGGAAGGCCGAGGAGGACAGTGCCGCCTACGCCACCTTCTGGACCAATTTCGGCGCGGTGATCAAGGAAGGTCTCTATGAGGACTTCGAACACCGGGACAGCCTGTTCAAGCTGCTGCGCTTCCATTCCAGCCGGGGCGGCGAGGGGCTGGTTTCCCTCGACGACTATCTCGGCCGCCTGAAGGAGGGGCAGGAGGAGATTTTCGTCATCCAGGGCGACGACCGCGACAGCCTGCTCGCGAGCCCCCAGATCGAGGGCTTCAAGGCGCGCGGCGTCGAGGTGTTGCTGCTGACCGATCCGGTTGACGAGTTCTGGGTCTCGGCGGTGGGTGCCTACAAGGACAAGAAGTTCAAGTCGGTGACGCGCGGCGGGATCGATCTTGGCAAGATCAAGGCCGACGATCCGGCCGGAACGCCCGAGCGGCCCCAGGCGGCGGAGGGCGAACTCGCCACCCTGATTGCGCTGTTCAAGACCACGCTCGGCGAACAGGTCAAGGATGTCCGGTCGTCCCAGCGTCTGACCGACAGTGCGGTGTGTTTGATCGCCGATGAAGGCGACATGGACATGCATCTGGAGCGGATTCTGCGGCAGCACAAGCAGGTCACGGCCACCGCGACGCGCATCCTGGAACTCAATCCCGGCCACCCGCTGATCCGGCGGCTGGCCGGCGACGCCGGGCAGCCCGGGGCGGCGGATCGTCTGGCCGATGTCGCCTGGCTGTTGCTGGATCAGGCGCGCATCGTCGAAGGCGAGCAGGTTCCCGATCCGGTCGCGTTTGCCCGGCGCTTTGGCAGCGTGCTGGAAAAAGGCCTGATCGGGTGACGGTCGGTTGCCGGCAGGGGGCGCCGCCCCCTGCGCCCCCGCCAAAGGCCGGTGGCCCTTGGAACCCGGTTGCGGTCGTTGTGGTGGTGGTGGCGATGATGCTGGGTGGGGGGACGGCGGGTGAGGCCGCGACCGGGGCGGCGGAGGCGGTGATCGGGACCCTTCAGACCCCCGACGGCGGGTGGCTCCGCCATGCCTGGTGGCGGTCGGCGGCGCCGCGCGGCACCGTCGTTCTGCTGCCCGGCCGCTGCGAGCCGTTGGAAAAGTATCAGGAACTGGCCGGGGACTGGGTCAGCCGGGGCTATCAGGTGTTTTCCCTGGACTGGCGCGGCCAGGGCGGGTCCAGCCGGTTTCTGGCCGACCGGCAGAAATGCCATGTTCCCGACTATGCGATGCCGGTGGCGGACCTGACCCGGTGGCTCGAGTCCGTGGTCCGGCCCCACGAAACCGGTCCCACCATTCTGTTTGCGCATTCCCTGGGCGGTCTGGTGGCCCTGCGCTTTTTGCAGGAGCAGCCGGATCGCTTTTCCGCGGTGGTGCTGTCGGCGCCGATGGTCGATATCAACACCGACCCCTGGCCGCGATTTGCCGCCGAGATGGTGGCGCGGGCCGCGGTCGCCTTTGGCTTTTCCGGGGGCTATGCCTTTGGCCAGGGCGACTACGATCCGGCGGTGGACGGGGCCTTTGAGGGCAATCCGGTCACGGGCGATCCGGTGCGTTTCCGGCGCATCCACGACGTCTACCGCGCCCATCCCGATCTGGCGTTGGGCGGCGTTACCTTCGGCTGGCTGGTGGCGTCGTTCCGCGCCCAGGCGGTGGTGGCGATTCCCGGCGCGCTTCAGGAACTGCGGGCGCCGGTGCTGCTGCTGGTGGCCCCCCAGGACCGCTTGGTTCCGGCCGAAACCCAGGAATTGCTGTGCCGCCGGCTCCATGATTGTACGGTCAGACGCTATCCCGAGGCCCGCCACGACATCCTGGCCGAGCGGGACGAAATTCGGCTTCAGGCATGGCATGATATCGATGCCTTTCTGACCCGGGTCCCGGGCGTCCGGGCCGGCAACAGCCCCCCTCCCTGATCTCCGAAAAAGCGTCACGGGTTCAAAGGGCCGCCGGCCCTTTGCGGGCGTGGGCAGAGCCCACAAAATCGTTTTCTTTCAAATATCTGCCATATCCTTGCACTCCTTCGGGCCACCCCTGGCCAGGGGTGGCCCCGGCTTGCCGCCCTTCGGGCCACCCCTGGCCAGGGGTGGCCCCGGCTTGCCGCCATCTCCGCCCTTTAACGCGAATTTTAATCACAACGATCCCGTCTCCCGCAGGGCTGCGGCCTGCCATGCTGCTTCATCAGGGAAGGCGCTGGCAGCCGCAAAAAAGCTCTGTGTCCCAGCGGTCCACAAAGGGTTGCAGCGGGTTGCTTTTTGTGGCTAAGTTTTCCCGGTATCAAGTCCTATCCCTGAGCGGTTCGAGGGTAACGATGAACACCGTGGAACACCGGCTTGACGGAACGCTGACCCTGTCGCGTCGGGGTGAGGGGCCAAACCCGATCGACGTTCATGTCGGGGCGCGACTGAGACTGCGTCGGACGTTACTTGGCCTGAGCCAGGAAAAACTGGGCGAAGCCGTTGGTATCACGTTTCAGCAGTTGCAAAAATATGAACGCGGTGCCAATCGAATCAGTGCCAGCCGGCTGTTTAATCTGGCACAGGTGCTCGGCGTCTCGGTTGGTTTCTTCTTCGATGACATGCCGCCGGCCACCGCCGGCGGCGGTAACCACGGTTATTCCGGCGGGCAGGAGCCGGTCGGGGATGCCGAGATTGGCGAGACCGGGGAATTTGCGTCCATGGCCCGGCGCGAAACCCTGGAACTGGTCCGCGCCTATTACCGCATCGCCGAACCGGGGTTGAGGCGGCGGGCCTTTGAACTGATCAAGGCGTTGGGCGGCGAATCGGTGCCCCCGGCGGTGGAAGAGGTCTGAGAACCGGGCCGGTCGCCGGGAGCGGTCATCGAGTCGCAGCCCGGCGGCTCTTGAGGCTTGTCGAGAAGCCGTGTACCCTCCGTTTCCAGATGGTTTCGGGCGCGATGCGCCGGCGGCTTGGCGCCGCCGCAGCCGTGGGTGCCCGTCAGTTTTGGGGATAGCCATGCGCCGACTGCTCCTTGTTGCCTTCATTGCGGTGATTGGTCTTCTGCCGGTTGCGGGGGGCGCCCAGACCCCGTCCGCTCCCTCGACGCCGGCGGCGGCCCAGGCGGCCCAGGCGGCCAGCCGACTCGACGACACGACCCGGGTGTTGTCGGTCGGCCTCGGGGCTGTTACCGGTATGGTGTTGCTGAGTGTGGTCAGCACCAACATGATCAGCGGCGCCGCCCTGGCCAATCTCGGTCAGGGGGTGGTGGTGTTCGCGGGCACGGTGGTTGGCGGCCTGCTTGGGAACTGGCTCTATACCCGATAGCCGACCCGACCGTCGCGCAAGCCCCTGAAGGAGCAGGCTCCGATGCACAGACTGATGATGATTGCCCTGATCGCGTTGGTCGGGATCCTGCCGCTGGTGTCGACGCCGTCCCATGCGCAACCTGACACGGTAACGCCGACCGAGGTCCGGGGGAACAGCGGTTCGCTGTATCCGATCGTGGTCGGGTTGGGGGCGATTGCCGGGGTTGCGGTCTATAACATGGCCAGCTTCGGGGTTTCGGGGGTGCCGTACCTGGCCCCGGCGGCGACCACCGGGGCGATGGTGACCGCGGGGGCGATTGCCCAGAACCGGCTTTTCACGGTGGTCAGCGCCGTGATCGGCGGTTGGGTCGCCAACTGGCTGTATGGGAATTGAGCCCGAACCGCTTCGGTCACGGAGGACGCATGCGCAGGCTGGTGGTTTATCTGGTGGCGGGCACCCTTGCCACGGCGGGCGTGATGCCGCCTGCGGCGGTCAACGCCCAGGAACCGGAGCAGGAACAGACCCAGACCCAGGCCCAGCCGGAGAACCGTGACCTGACGCTGCTGGTGGTCGGTCTTGGGGCGATCATGGGGGTGATTGCCTTTAACATCGCGGCGCCGCCGGTGGTCAGTTGGGTCGGTGCGGTCGGCCGGTCGCTGGCCAATGTCCGGGCGGTGACCGGGGTTGCCGGGCAGCGGGTGATGGCGGGGGTGATCCGGGCGGTGCCGGCGGCCGGCGCGGCGGCGGCCGAAGCGGCGCCTGCGGCCGAGGCGGTTCCGGCCGCCGCGGCTTCGGCGGCGCCCGCGGCGCCGATCGTGGCGCCCCTGACCCAGACCATGCTGGCCCAGGCGCAGATCGGCGGGGCGGCGGCGGCGGCGGCCGGTGCGGTGGTGGCCCACACGCTTTACCGGTGGTTGACCGGCGACTCCGGCGAAGACGGGGAATGATGCCGGCGCCCGCGCCCGGCGTTGCCGGGGGCGGGCGGTGGCCCGGCTTCCGGTCCGACGGGCTCGACGGGCTCAGCGGTCCCGGCGATTCCTCAGCATCAGGTAACGCAACAGGGCGGCGGTGATGGCGCCGACCACGACGATGATGGCGCTGGAGGCGATGGAGCCCCAGCCGTCGGGGCTGGTCAGCGGCAGGGCCGAGGTGTTCATGCCGAAATAGCCGGTGACGAAGGTCATGGGCAGCATGATCACCGTCACCATGGAGAGGACGAAGAGATTGTTGTTGGTCTCTTCGGCGATCATTGCCGCGTATTCGTCCTGAAGCACCTTGGTCCGCTCCTGTGCCGAGCGGATGTCGTTGATCAGCGACGCCACCTCGTCGGTCACCTGTCGGAAGAACGCCTGCTCGTCTTCACTGATCCACGACGGCAGGCGGGCCGCCAGTTGGGACAGGCCGTGGAATTCGGGGACGATCCTGCGGTGCATGGCCACCGCCTCCCGGCGCAGGCCGGCGAGATGGGTGCGCAGGCCGCTGGTGTGGCCGGCCAGCATCTGATCCTCGCTTTTGTCGATCTCCACGGTCAGACGGACCACCCGTTTTCTGAAGGTGTCGACGATCTGATCGAACAATTGCAGGAACAGACCGATGCTTGAGGGCGGGGCATAGTCGCCTTCGACCATTTTCAACAGGCGATCGGTGCACAGCATCGGCCAGCGCCGGATGGTGATCATCTGTCCGCGATCGACCCAGATCGCGATCAGGCCGGTATTCTCCCGCGGGCTCTCGGTCTGACCGAGGATCACGTCGTTGAGGGAGAGCAGAAAGCCGTGGGCGGTGGACACCACATGATAATGGGGGTCCACGTCCAGCATGGCCTCGATGGCGGCCTCGGGCAGGCCGGAACTGTCTTCAAGCCAGCGCCGGGCCGGTTGGATGGCCACGTTGAGGTGCAGCCAGCGGAACCCTGCGTCCTGCATCACCGGCTTTTGGGCCTCGGCCCAACTCAGGCGTTGCCCCCGCTGTTCGGGGAGAAATGTATAGCCCGCAATGAGGCCGGAGTTCGAATGATCCAGCACGCGACGCCCTCTCGTTGGTTTGGCTGACCCGATCATGGCAAGAGTTATATTGCGAATTGATGTCGTTCACATGACGAATCCCCCGACCAGGGCTTTGCCCTGGACTCACCAAGGGCGGTGGCACTGCGGAACCCCTGACGTCATGCGGGTCCAGGGGCGTCACGCTCCTGGTGGGGGGTTTGGGGGGCAAAGCCCCCCTTGGATCAGTCTGTCCCGACCTTTCAGGCCGATGGGGCCGTGCCGGCGTCCGGTTGCGCGGCCTCAAGCCGGTCGATGAGGGCGAGAAGCTTGGCCGTGTCTTCGGCGTCGCAAAGGCGGCCGACCACCGCCCCGAAGGCGTCCCCGCCCAGCGCCCGCCGCTGGCGGGAGAGCCAGTGGAGATCGATGCGGGCGTTGGGGCTCTGCAGGCCGAGATGCAGAGTGAGGCTCCGCACGGTGAGCGGAACCGCCTCCGCCACCCGCCCGGTTTCGGTCAGGAGCTCGCCGATCTGGCCGAGGCTGAGCGCTATGCCGGCGCGGTTGCCGAGTTGCTCATCGATGGCCAGGGACTTCCGGTACCAGTCGAGGGCGGCGTCAGGCGCGCCGCGCTTCTGTGCAACACTTCCGAGTTGGTGATAGGCGGCGGCGATGCGCACGCGGTTGCCGAGTTGCTCGTTGATGGCCAGGGACTTCCGGTACCAGTCGAGGGCGTCGTCAAACTCGCCGCGCTCCTCGGCAATCCCTCCGAGTCGGTGATAGGCGGCGGCGATGCCCTTGCGATCGCCGAGTTGCTCGTCGATGGCCAGGGACTTCCGGTACCAGTCGCGGGCGTGGTCAAGCGCGTCGCACTCCTCTGCAATCCTTCCGAGTTGGTGATAGGCGGCGGCGATGCCCTTGCGATTGCCGAGTTGCTCGTCGATGGCCAGGGACTTCCGGTACCAGTCGAAGGCGTCGTCAAGCGCGCCGCGCACCTCTGCAATCATACCGAGTTGATGATAGACGGCGGCCATGCCCTCGCGGTTGCCGAGTTGCTCGTCGATGGCCAGGGCCTTCCGGTACCCGTCGAGGGCGGCGTCATGGTCACCGCGACTAAAGGCCACGTTGCCGAGATGGAATAGGCATGCCGCCGCCTCGGCCGACTCCGGCGGCATCCAGGCCAGGGTTTCGTGGAGCAGCCGTTCCTCCCATTCCCAGGCGCCCCAGGTCTCAAGCCGAAGAATGATGTGTCCGCTCACCTCGTGAAGCCCGGCGAGATCGCCGAGTTCATGCAGGTGATGGCGGATTTCCAGCCAGTCGGCGATCTCCTGTTCGCGGGACTGGCGGACGCTCTCCGCCCGCCAGCGCCAGAAGCCGGCGGCGGCGCGGTGGGCCGCCGTGCGTTCGGCGTCGCTGGCGTGGCCGGTCAGGGCGGCGGCGGTCCAGCGGTGGACCAGGAAACGCTCGGGCTGGTCGTCGCTGTAGCGCACCGGCGCCAGCAGCGACAGGTCCAGGAGCCGCCTCCGGGCCGCGGCGAAGCCGGCCGGGGCGGTTACCGGCGGCCGGTGTTCGTCGTCCCAGTCACGGGTTGCCTGTGCCATTTCGGCCGGGGACAGCACATCGTTCAGGTTCGCGGCCGGGTTGTCCTGTCGGGCCGCCTTCAGTCGCGCCTCGGCTGCCTCCAGGCGGGCGGTGCGGGCCGGGTCGGGGGGGTGAGGGGTGGGGGTGGCGACCTGCCAGATCAGGCCGGTTTCGTCCACCGGTTCCCGGTAGACCGCGGCGCCCAGCAGCAGGCGGCGGGCCAGCGGCAGGTCAGAGAGGCGCTCCAGCAACTGGTCGAGCAGGACGTCGGCGGCGGCCAGGGTCACGGTTGCGGCCAGCGCGGCGTCGAGATTGCCGGCCCGGTCGGCGCACCACGCCGCGGGGTCGGTCAGGCCGGGCTGGCGCGCCAGATGGGCGAACAGCCGCTCGGCCACGTCGTCGAAACGGGCGGTGCCGCCGCGCAACAGGGCGTCGGCGAACTCCAGCGCCCGGGGATGGCCGCCGACGCCCTGCCAGACCCGGAGCAGGTCGGCGGCCGGCAGGGTCTTCAGCCCGTCCAGCCGCGCCACCAGCTTGCGGGTCTCGGCCCAGGACAGGGGGCCGAGATGGACGCTCCCGAGCCGCCGCGGCGGCTTGCCCGAAAGGGTGAACGGATACCGGCAGGTGAACAGCAGCCGGCTTCGCTCCGGCGACGCCAGCCACAGGCTCAGCAATTCCGCCAGATCGGCCTTCTCCGGCGGCAGGGCGTCGTCGCGGAGGTTATCCTCGAAATTGTCGAACAGCACCACCAGCGGTCGTTGTACCAGCACGGTCTCGGCCAGCGTCTGGAACCGCCGGCGCCATTCCAGCTTGACCTCGCGCAGCAGCGCCGCGATCCGGCCGAGATACCCGCGGTCTTCCGGCTCGGCGCGAAGACCGGCCGTCTCCAGCCGGTCGGCGACCACCCCCAGCAGCCGGTCGGGGTTGGTTTCGCCGGCCACCGAGACCACCAGGACGCCGTCGCTGTCGGCCAATTGGTGCAGAATCCGGGCGGTGAGCGTGCTTTTGCCGACGCCGCCGAGGCCGTGGATCAGCACGCCGCTGCTTTCGCGGTCGCGCAGGGTCCGGCGGATCAGCCGCTGTTCCCGGCGGCGGCCGACCATGTCGTTGATCCGGCGCACCACCACCCCGGGGTCGAACCGGGGCTCGTCGGGCTCGCGCAGGGTCTCGAAGCCGCCGGCCGGGTCATAGAGCCGGAGCGGGGTGGCGGCGGTGAACAGGGTCGGGGTCGCCCATTCCGGCGGCGCCCGGTGTTCGGGCGGCTGCTGCCGGCGCGCCGCTTCCACCACCCGGCGGGCGTGGTTGAGGGCGGCCAGCGGTTGCGGCTCGGCGGCGGTGGCCAGGGTGTGATAGACCTCCGCCATCAAGTCGGTGGCGTAGCGGTCGCCGACGCTGTCCTGCATGGCGATCACCGCCGGCACCCCGGCCGCCACCAGGGTCCGGGCGAGACCGGGCAGGCGGCCGGCCTCGGACGGCCCGGGATCGGGGTCACAGCCGCGCCCGGTGGCGCAGCCGGCCAGCACCACCAGCGGCGGCGCCGACCCGGCGGGAATCGCCTGCCGCCAGAACGCTTCGCCCGAAACCCGGTCTTCGGCGCCGTCGGCGGTCTCCAGGATCAGGGCACCGGGGAGCGCGTGGCAGGACAGGTGCAGGATGTGATAGCGCCGCTCGCTCAACGCCTGATGGATGTCCGTGACGCTGCCATTTTCCAGGATGCGGACCCAGGCCCGGCCCTGCTGCCGGGGCGCGTCGGTGGCGTCGAGGATGCGCCCCAGTTCGGTTTCCATGTCCAGCAGGTCGTTGCCGGTGTTCTGGACCTCCGGGCTGCCGATGGCCACCAGGATGCGCAGCGGACCGGGCACCGCCAGCGCCGGCGCCGGCCCGCCGGTGGCGGTCCGCCGGAACAGCGAAACCCGCGGGTGCAGCGCCAGCGGCCCGAGCCCGGGCAGGCACAGGGTCTCCCAGGGCAGCTCGGCCAGCGGTTCGGCCAGTTCCAGGGCCAGTTCCAGGGGACTGCCCAGCCGCACCGCCTCCTCGATGGCGGCGGTCAGCGCCGCGGCCACCGCCGGCGGCAGGAAAGCGGCGGCCAGGGCCAGGCCCATCTCGTGCAACAGCGCGTCCTGCCCGGCGTTGGCTGCGGCCACGCCGCCGGCCTCCCGGGCCGGGCCCAGCCCGGCGCGCTGGCTGGCGAAGCGCCCGGCCAGTTCGGCCAGCGCCGCCACCGACCCGGACGGCGCCGCCACGATGGCGCCGCCGCCGGCCTGGGAAAAGCCGGTGCGTTCGGGGGCGATGGCCAGCTGGCAGGGCCGGGGGCCGGCGGCCAGGAAACCGCTGCCCGGCGGCAGCGCCGGCGCGCCGGTGCGGGCCGGCGGCCCCCGCCGTTCGCCCTTGAGCACCCGGGCCAGTTCGGCCACGCGCGCCAGATAGTCGGGACCGTCGGCGCTGCGGAAGTCGATCCAGACCCGGGTGGCCAGAAACGGCGGCAGTTCGGCATCCCGGAGCAGCACCGGGACCAGCGGCACGTCGTGCTCGATGGCCCGGGTGACCAGCACCGCGTATTCCGCCCGGACCCAGCGCCGGGCCAGCGCCGCGGGCGAAACCACCAGGATGCCGGCGCGGCTGTCGCGCAGGCCGGCTTCGAGTCGCTGGACCAGAACGTCGCCCGCCCGAATCTCCCATTTGTCGAAAAAGACCCGGAGTCCCGACTGGTGCAGATTTTCCGCCAGCACCCGGACCCAGTCGCCGTCATCGTGGCAATAGGAGACGAAGACATCCCAGGCGCCCGCGTCGTCGGCCATGTGCCTGCCTCGTGTTTCGAAACCGTGACGCGATCAAGGCCGAAAGGTTGGCATCCGGTCAACGTGGCATTTCGCCCTTGACTGGAACTGGCGTTGGCCGCACCATCCCCAGGCGGCCGGATGGAGTGATGAGAACACCCCATCCGGCCTGACCACGAACAACTGAGAACGGCAGTCGACCATGGCTGGTGTGGCTTATACCACCCTTGCGCCATCGTGCGCACGTCCCTCGCGGTTTCGCGACGGCGGCCCGGGAATCTTTCAGGTTCCGGCGATCCCCACCTGTTCCGCCCCGGGCGTGGTCTTGAAACCGGTGCAGGCCGCGGGGCCGGAGCCGGCGGGGCGGAACCTTTTTTCGCTTTCCCGACGGTGGCGGCCATGAGCACGGCGTTGGAGCGTGCCCTGGCCGCCCTTGACGGTGACGCCCTGGCGCCGCAGACCCGCCGCATCCGCCACCCGCGCACAGGCCGTTTCTGCACCATCGAGATGGCGGGCGGCTTGTGGCGTGACCTTGACGCCCTGGCCCTGCTCAGTGGCCAATCGCCGGCTGCCCTGTGCCGCCGGGCGTTGCGGGACCACCCCGAGGCCGAACCGGCCGAAGCCCTGTGGCGGCTCCTGTTCGCGGCCTTCATTCGCCGGTAGCGGCTCCGGTTGTCGAAGGACTGGCTTAAGTCCCGGGGTCCAGGGGCCGCCGGCCCTTGGTGGGTCCAGGGCAAAGCCCTGGTCTGGGTTTGCGGCCCGACGCGCCGGTTGCCCGGACCCCGACGATGCTCTATGGTAAGCTCCCTTCTGCGAATGTCCTCAGGCGACGCGCGGGAACGGGTGTGCCTGCCGGACGGGTGACCAGTGGAGGGAGCGTAGGGATTTGGACGCCGCCGGATCCAGCGGCAAGTCCGCGCACATCGGGATGGAAGCGGGCAGCACCCGTAACCTCTCCGACGAAGAGGCGCGCGACTCGCTACACATTTTGCCGCTGTCGATCATCCGGCTGGAAACCCCCGGCTTGCAGGGCGCACGGCTGATCAAGAATGTGCGTCTGGAGACCGTGATCGAGATCTTCAATGACAGCGCCACCGGCAGCGGGCAGATCAAGGTTCCCGATGCCGCAACTTTCTTCGATTCGTATAAGGAGGAAATCGCCGCGGATCTGGTGAAGCTGCTGAAAATATCCCAGGCCAGCAGCTTCGACGTTTATACCATGAGGATCGAGCTGCGCCGTCTTAATATCGATGTCAATAATTATAAGGGATTATCGTTATCTGACAAAAAGAAGGCGGAACTTACAAAATACATGAAACTGTTTACGCATCCACTGATTAAGTATATTTACGGTTCCGATAAGATTGATATCAATGACGTATCGGACATTATCAAGATGTTCGCCCATCCCAATCGCGAGGAGGCGATCAGGAACATCAGGACCATGGCCGAGCGGTTGCAAATCGAGGTCACCGAGATCCCCGCCTTTCTTGAAGAATATGGCGACATTTTCCTGTCCCTGGCCTATTTCCGCCGCTGCATCGACGAGGTGGTGCCGGAGGTGCAGCGTTTCGTCGACTGGATGAACGAGGTCCGCGGCAGTGCCGAGATCGCCCGGGACAAGCGGCTGATGAAGACCATCGATCTGGTCGGGGCCGATGTCACCGAAATTACCGCCTCGATTACCGGACGATTCGAAAGTTTCAATCGCCGGTCACAGGATTTCTGGACGGACATCAACGCCGACACTTTTCGTTCGATCCGCAAGTTGATCACCGCCCATCACGTGACCATTGGGGGTGTGCTCTGTGGTCTGGCCGTCAAGATGAACCTGTGGAAGCTGCGATTCGCCCGCGGCGGCGGCGGCCCCAACCGGCGGATCGAGTTCGTCAAGTCGGAAATCCTGCCCGGTCTCAGCCACATCAAGGCTCTGGAGCAATCGGCGCGCGATATTCGGGATTGATCCCGGGGCGGATCGGCGCCGCGCCACGCCGTGCGGCGCAACCGCGCTGTGACACGTTGCCGCGGCGGGCCGCTCGGGCGACTGTGTCAGGGTGATCCGGGCCGATTGGCAACCAAATCTTTACCTGATCGTGCAAGCCGGGACTTTGCCGAGAGTTCAATCCTGAGTTGACGGAAGCGGGACGGCCGCCGCGGCCTTGGAATGGCAGGTCGGGAGTCCAGGGTGATGAACCGTGACAGGCGGCAGGCGACCGGACGCCAACCGGCCAGGAGAGACGGGCTGGAGCTTTCGGCCCGGGCGATCGTCATGATCGGGGTCTCGAGTCTGTTCATGGTGCTGCTCGGAACCCTGACCGTGGGGATCGGGCTGGCGTTCAATGTCGGCATGGGGCTGCTGTTCAGCACCCTGATTGCCGTCCTCCTGGTGATCTCCCGCCATGGCATCTGGCCCGGACGGTGACACCGGGTGGGTCCGGTCGCGGTTTCGTGCCGGCCTTTCCGGTCGTCCTCTGTTTCTCCGGCGCAGGTGTGATAGTCTCCCATCCCTGATCCCCAGGCGCCACGAGGAGTCGAGCCATGACCCGGACCCTTGCTGCTTTCCTGCCGTTTCGCCGGCTGGCGCTGGCCTTGGTGCTGGTGATTGCGGCGGCAGCGGCGCCGCCGGGAATCGGGGGCGGCGGTCAGGCGCTGGCGCAGGATTTCGAGCTGCCCGGTCTTGCCGCCGACGCCGGCGGCTATGCCGGCCTCCTGCGCTCCAAGGCGCCGCCGCAGCCCAACCGGGCGATGCTGGACGAGGCGGTGAGCCAGGCCGCCGCCGCGCTGGCCGCCCACGACATGGTCCGGGCGGTGACGGCGTTCGAGCGGGTGATTGCCGCCGGCGATGACCGCGCCGCCACCTGGCTGGCGCTGGCCCAGGCCCAGGCGGGGTTGCCCAAACCCAACCTGGATCGCGCGCTTCAGGCCGGGTGGCTCGGTCTCGGCAAGGCCGCCGTCGGCCAGGAGCGGGTGGACGCCCTGCTGTGGCTGGCCCGGCTGCTAGAGGGACCGCTGAACCGGCCCGGGGATGCCATGGCCGCCTACCGCGCCGCGGTGGAAGAAGGAAAGCAGGCCAAACTGCCGCTGCCCGATGCCGAGCACCGGCTGGCCGCGCTCCGGCTGGTGGTGGGGCTGACGCTCAAGAAGGTATCGGTGGACAGCGACCAGTCCCCGGCGCGGCTGTGCCTGGAATTCTCGGACCGGCTGAAGAGCAGCCGCGACCTTCATTTCGAAGACTTCGTGCGCCTGGTTCCGGCGGTCAAGGTGACGGCGCTGGCCGACGACAATCAATTGTGCCTGAGCGGCCTTGCCCACGGCACCGCCTATGACGTGACGGTGCGCCAGGGGCTGCCCGGGGCCGACGGGCTGGTGCTCAAGGCCGACGACACCGAGCATGTCCAGGTCGAAGACCGCTCGCCCTCGGTGGCCTTCCGCGGCCAGTCGTTCATCCTGGCCCGGGGCGACACCGGCGCGTTGCCGGTGGTCTCGGTCAATCTCGATGCGGTCGGACTCAAGCTGTACCGGGTCAACGACCGCAATCTGGTCAGTCAGCTCAAGACCGATCACCTGTGGGGGGCGCTGTCCGACGGCCATCTGGGCGAACTCAAGGACTCGGAAGGCGAACTGATCTGGCAGGGCAGGCTCGCGGTCCACGGCGAGCGCAACCAGGAAGCCGTCACCGGCGTCGCCATCCGCACCCTGATCCCCGAGCCCAAACCCGGCCTTTACCTCCTGGCCGCGACCCCGGTCGATGTCCCCGACCAGGAAAACCAGAACGAGCCGGCCACCCAGTGGCTGATGATCACCGATCTGGGGCTGACCACCACCCGCGGCGCCGACGGCATCCATGTGATGGTGCGCTCCCTGGCCTCGGCCAGGCCGCTGGCCGGGGTCGAGGTGGCGCTGCTGGCGCGCAACAACGCCGAACTGGGGCGGGCGACCACCGATGGCGACGGCCATGCGGTGTTCGCGCCGGGGCTTACCCGCGGCACCGGCGGGCAGGCGCCGGTCATGGTCCTGGCCACCGGTCCCGGCGGCGACTTTGCCGCCCTCGACCTGACGCTGGCCGCCTTCGATCTCAGCGACCGCGGGGTCGGCGGCCGGCCGGTGCCGGGGCCGATGGACGCTTATCTGTTCACCGACCGCGGCGTCTACCGGCCGGGAGAGACCGTTAACCTGACGGTGCTGCTGCGCGACGACCGTACCGCTGCGGTTGAAAACTTTCCGTTGACCGTCAAGGTGCTGCGCCCCAGCGGGACCGAGTTCTATTCCGGCGTGCTCAAACCGACGGCCACCGGCGGCTATGTGCTGCCGCTGGCCCTCAGCGCCACCGCGCCCATGGGCGGCTGGACCGTCGAGGCCTATGGCGACCCCAAGGCCGATCCCATCGGCAAGCTGGACTTTGAGGTCGAGGCGTTCATTCCCGAGCGCCTCTCGGTGGAACTGACCGCCGGCCGGCCGCTGATCGAGGCGGGCCAGCCGTTCGACCTGCTGGTGGCCAGCCGCTTCCTTTATGGCGCTCCGGCCGCCGGGCTCGGCGGCGCCGCCGACGTGGTTCTGGACGAGGACCCCGAGCCCTATCCGGCGTTCAAGGACTACCGGTTCGGTCTGGCCCAGGAGGCCGTGACCGGTCGGGTCCGGGAACTGGTGCTGCCGGCCGGCGACGCCGAGGGCAAGGCGCATCTGACCGTGGACCTGCCGCCCCAGCCCGACACCACCAAGCCGTTGCGTGCCACCATCCATGTCTCGGTGGCGGAACCGGGCGGGCGGGCGACGCACAAGACGCTGGTGGTGCCGGTGCGCTCCCAGCCCTACGCCATCGGCGTCAAGGGGCATTTCGCCAACGGCCAGGTGGACGACGGCCAGTCGGCCGGCTTCGACATCATCGCGGTGGACAGCCAGGGCCGGCGGCTCGCGAAGCCGGAGCTGACCTGGGAACTGATCGCCGAGCATCACGACTTCCAATGGTACTACGACGGCAAACGCTACAGCTACCGCGTGACCGAACGAGACCAGTCCATGCGCTCCGGCCGTCTGTCGGTGACGGCGGCGGCGCCGGCGGTAGAGGATGTCGGCGTGCTGCCCTTTGGCCGTTACCGGCTGGAGGTTTCGGATGCCACCACCGGCGTGGCCACCTCGTTCCGCTTCACCTCGGGCTGGGAGGCCGCCGCCAGTGCCGGCGACACGCCCGATACCGTAGAGGTTACGGCGGACCGTCCGGCCTATGCCGCGGGGGAAACCGCGCATATCCACATCCAGCCGCCGTTTGCCGGCGAGGTGCTGCTGACCGTGGCCACCGACCGGCTCCACACGGTGCGCACCCTGAGCATTCCCAAGACCGGCGCCACCGTCGATGTTCCGGTGGACGCGGCCTGGGGGCCGGGCGCCTACGTCACGGCCACGGTCTACCGGCCGCCGGTTCACGGCAAGGACCGGCTGCCGGTGCGGGCCATCGGTCTGACCTGGGTGGCCCTTGATACCGCCGCCCGCACGCTGTCGGTGGCGGTGGACCTGCCCGAGGTGGTGCGGCCGAACCAGACCCTGGAGGTGCCGTTGCGGGTGACCCCGGTGCGTGGCGCCCTGGGCGGCACCGACGGCCCGGCCTATGTGACGCTGGCGGCGGTGGACGAGGGGATTCTGCAACTGACCCAGTTCGTCTCGCCGGATCCCGGGCGCCACTATTTTGCCAAACGCCAGTTGGGCCTGGACCTGCGCGACGACTATGGCCGGTTGATCGACACCGTCGACGGCCCGGCCGGTGAATTGCGCGAGGGTGGTGACACCGGCGGGCTGGCCGCCGGTCTGCCCAAGGTGCCGATCACCGTGGTTTCGCTGTTTCAGGGGCCGGTGGCGGTGGACGCGGCGGGCCGGGCGACGGTGCGGCTGACCCTGCCGGAATTCAATGGACAGTTGCGGTTGATGGCGGTGGCCTTCGACCGGACCCGGGTCGGGGCGTTTTCCGGCAAGCTGACCGTGCGCGACCCGCTGGTGGCCGAGGCGACGCTGCCGCGTTTCCTGGCGCCCGGCGACAACAGCGAGATGAACCTGTCGCTGCACAATGTCGAGGCACCGGCCGGCCGTTATCGCGTGACCGTGACCGGCCAGGGGCCGGTACGGGTTTCGCCGCCACTGCCACCACCACTGACACCGGTGCCGCTGGCCGGTCCTGGTCCGGCCGCTCCGGCCACGCCCGCGGCCGGCGCCGGGACCGTGGCGGTGACGGTGGTGGATCTCGCGGCCGGCGCGCGTCGGGAGGTGGTGCTGCCGATGACCGCCGAGTCCGCCGGTCTCGGCGGCGTGGTGGTGGAGGTGGCGGGGCCGCTGGATGGACCGCCGGCGGTGGCGGTGCATCAGGACATCGGCCTGACCGTGCGGCCGTCGCGGCCGGTGGAGAGTGAGTTCCTGGTGCGGCAACTGGCGCCCGGCGCCGACGCCGCCGCCGGTGCGGCCTTGCTTGCCGGGTACATCCCGGGGACGGCCGGGCTGTCGCTCAGCTTCAGTTCCGGGCCGCCGTTCGATGTCGCCGGTCTGCTGGCGGCCCTCGATCGCTATCCTTACGGCTGCCTGGAGCAACTGGTCAGCCGGGGGCTGCCCCTGCTGTCGGTCAATGAGGTGGCCCAGGCGCTGGGGACCGGGGCGATGTCGGAGGACAGCCGCCGCGCCCGGGTCGATCAGGCGATCGGCCAGGTGCTGGACAAGCAGCGTTACGACGGGGCGTTCGGGTTGTGGAGTGCCCACGACGAAGGAGAGGCCTGGCTTACCGCCTATGCCATGGAGTTCCTGACCCGGGCGCGGGCGTTGCGGCATCCGGTGCCCGACACGCCGTACCTGGCCGGCCTGACCTGGCTGCGCCGTCATGCCATCGAGGGCGGCAGCGGCGACGCCGATCTGGCCAGCCGCGCCTATGCCTTCCATACCCTGGCCCTGGCCGGGGTGCTGACGCCGGGGCCGGTGCGCTATTTCCACGATGCCTTTACCGGGCGGCTGCCGACGCCGCTGGCCAAAGGGCAGATCGGGGCGGCGCTGGCCCGGCTGGGTGACCGCGACCGCGCCGAGGTCGCCTTCGATGGCGCCATGTCGCAACTGGCCCGGGACTATTGGGAGGACGATTACGGCTCGACGGTGCGGGATTCGGCGGCGCTGGTGACGCTGCTGACCGAGGCCGGCATGGCCGATCGCGGTCGCCTGCCGGCGCTGATCGACCGGCTGCCGGCCTCGGCCGCGGCGGTGAACCAGACCAACACCCAGGAGCAGGCGTGGCTGGTGCTGGCCGCCAATACCCTGATGCATGGGGCTGCGCCGCTGGTGCTGACCCGGGGCGGCCAGCCGCTGCCCAAGGCCGATCCGGTGCGCCTCGTGCCCGGCCTGGGCGAACTGGGCGCGGGGATCACCATCCGCAACGCCGGCCGTCAGCCGGTGTGGCAGGCGGTGGCCACCTACGGCGTGCCGACGGTGCCGAAACCCGCGGCCCGCGAGGGCTTCAAGATCAAGCGGAACTTCTTCTGGCGCGACGGAACCCCGGTCAATCTGGATCTGGTCCGGCAGAATGACGTGTTCGTGGTGGTGCTGGAGGGATCGGCCGACACCAAACTGTACCATCAGGCCATCGTCAGCCAGCCGCTGCCGGCGGGCTGGGAGATCGAAAAGCAGGCGTTGGGCGGGGCCGGCACCGAGGCTCCCGGCTGGCTCGCCGATCTGACCGAGCCCGCGGTGGCGGAGTTGCGCGACGACCGTTACGTCGCGTCGCTGATCCTGACCAGTGACAGCAAGCCGTTCAAGCTGGCCTTTGCGGTGCGGGCGGTGACGCCCGGCAGCTATGAACTGCCCGGCGCGGCGCTGGAGGATATGTACAAGCCCCGCTTCTTTGCCCGGCAGGCGGTGGGCCGGATCACCGTTCGGCCGGCGGGCGCGGAGCCGGGCGTGGTTCCGTCGGTGCCGGTCGTGCCCGGGGCTCCCGCCCCGGTTGCGCCCCATTAGGGTGCGACCCGGGAGACCCGCGATGGCGGCAAGCCATGTTCTGGCCATCGACCAGGGGACGACCTCGACCCGGGCGATCCTGTTCGATCGCCATGGCCGGCCGGTGGCGTCGGCGCAACGGGAACTGGTGCAGCACTATCCCGCCGATGGCTGGGTCGAACACGATCCCGAGGCGATCTGGCAGGACACCCTCGAGGTGTGCCGGACGGCGCTGGGCCGTGCCGGGCTTGGGGCGGAGCAGGTGGCGGCGCTCGGGATCACCAACCAGCGCGAGACCACCGTGCTGTGGGAGCGCGAGGGCGGCCGGGTGCTGCACAACGCCATCGTCTGGCAGGACCGGCGCACCGCCGCCGCCTGCCGGGCGCTGATCCGGGAAGGCGCCGAGCCGCTGGTGCGGGCGCGCACCGGCCTGTTGCTGGACCCCTATTTCTCCGCGACCAAGCTGGTGTGGTTGCTGGACCGGATTCCCGGGGCGCGGGTCCGGGCCGAGCGGGGCGAACTGTGTTTCGGCACCATTGACAGCTTTCTGCTGTTCCGGCTGACCGGCGGCCGGGTTCATGCCACCGACGCCACCAACGCCGCCCGCACCCTGTTGTTCGACCTGACCACCCAGCAATGGGACGCCTGGTTGCTGGACCTGTTCGGGGTGCCGGCGGCGCTGCTGCCGGAGGTTCGGGACAACGACGCCCATTTCGGCACCACCGACCCGGCGCTGTTCGGTGCCGCGGTGCCGGTCACGGGCATGGCCGGCGACCAGCAGGCCGCGGCCTTCGGTCAGGCGTGCTTTGCCCCCGGAATGGTCAAGAGCACTTATGGGACCGGATGCTTTGCGCTGATGACCCTTGGCGCCACGCCGCGGCTGTCGGAGCATCGGTTGCTGACCACTCTGGCCTGGCGGCTCGGCGGGCAGGCCAGCTACGCCCTGGAGGGCTCGATTTTCGTTGCCGGGGCGGCCTTGCAGTGGCTGCGGGACGGCCTGGGCCTGATCTCCGACACCCCGGCCTCGGAGGCCCATGCCCGCGCCATCGACGACACCGACGGGGTCTATCTGGTGCCGGCCTTCACCGGCCTCGGCGCGCCTTACTGGGATCCCGACGCCCGGGGCGCGCTGTTGGGCCTGACCCGCAACACCGGGGCGAGCCAGGTGGTGCGGGCGGCGCTGGAGGCGGTGTGTTACCAGAGCCGGGACCTGATGGAGGCGATGGCGGCCGATGCCGGGCAGATGCCGGCGGCGCTGCGGGTCGATGGCGGCATGGTCGGCAATGACTGGTTGATGCAGTTCCTGGCCGACATCCTGGCGGTGCCGGTGGAACGGCCGGTGGTGACCGAGACCACGGCCCTGGGCGCGGCCTGCCTTGCCGGATTGGGCGCCGGGGTCTATGGCTCGATGACCGGGCTGGCCGCGGGCTGGCAGTGCCAGCGGCGGTTCGAGCCGGGAATGGCCGAGACCCGGCGCAACCGGCTCTACGACGGCTGGCGCCATGCCGTGGCGCGGGTGCGGAGCGGATGAAGGCCGCCCCCGGCCCTTGGCGCACTCCCGCAACGGCGGTACCCGCTCATCCCCCTGTCCTCATCGCCCCAGTTGGGCTGGAGTAACCCGGCCATGCGGATTCTTTTCCATTACCCCCTGTCCTCACCGTCCCGTCGCGTGCGCGTCGCGCTTGCCGAGAAGGGGCTCGAGTTCGAGCCGGTGATCGAGCAGCCGTGGCGCCGTCGTCCCGAGTTCCTGGCCCTCAATCCCGCCGGGACCGTGCCGGTGCTGGTGGACGACGGCAGTGTGGTGGTGGTCGGCAGCGCCATTTGCGAGTATCTCGACGAGGTTTATGGCCGGACCCCGTTGCTGCCGGCGTCGCCCAAGGCACGGGCCGAGGTGCGGCGTCTGGTCGAGTGGTTCGAGATCAAGTTCGATCGTGAAGTGACCGAAAATCTGGTGGGCGAGAAGGTCATCAAGCGGGTCGGTAACCTGGGCGAGCCATCGAGTCTGGTCATTCGCGCCGGCCTTGCCAACATCCATTACCACCTGGATTACATTGCCTTTCTGGCCGAACAGCGGAGCTGGCTGGCCGGTGACGGCTTTTCTTATGCCGACATTGCCGCCGGGGTGCAGTTGTCGGCGGTCGATTACGTCGGGCTGGTGCCATGGGACGAGCATCCCGAGGCCAAGGACTGGTATGCGCGGATCAAGTCGCGCCCGAGTTTCCGGCCGTTGCTGGCGGATCTGATTCCCGGGGTGCCGCCGCCGCCATACTATACCGATCTCGACTTTTGAGTCTGACCGGCCGGATCGTCAGCCCGGAGGGCGCGGAAGAACGCCCGGAGCAGCCCGGAGGGCGCGGAAGAACGCCCGGAGCAGCCCGGCGGCCCGCCGCTCGTCGATGCCGCCATAGACCTCGGGGACATGCAGGCAGGTGCGCTGGCCGAACCAGCGCGGGCCGTGATCCACGGCGCCGCCCTTGGGATCGTAGGCACCGAAATAAACCCGGCGCAGTCGGGCCAGACTGATGGCGGCGGCACACAGCGCGCAGGGCTCCAGCGTGACGTAAAGGTCGCAGCCGGGCAGGCGCGGGGCACCCAACTGCCGGCAGGCGGCGCGGATGGCCAGCACCTCGGCGTGGGCCGAGGGGTCGGCGAGCGCCTCCACCCGGTTGCCGCAGGCGGCCAGAATCCGGCCGCTGCCGGCTTCGACGATCACCGCCCCCACCGGGACCTCGCCCGCGGCGGCGGCGGCTTCGGCTTCGGCCAGCGCGCGGGCCATGAACGACGGTGCGGGGACGCGGGCAGTCATGGCGGCCAGGGTGGCGGGCCGGGGCTGCCGGGTCAAGGGGTGCAGCGACGGGCGGGGTGCAGCGACGGGCGGGGTGCAGCGACCGGCGGGGTGCAACGGGCAGCCGGGACCTCCGATCCCGCGGCAATCCCGATGGCCGGCACAGGCGGCTCGGTGAGCCGTTCCCGGCGGCAAATCGCCGCGCCGCGGGAAGCCGCTTGCCCGGGGCCGGCGGTCTTTCCGATAATTCCATCATTCAGGAAGTGATTCGGATGCTTCGGGCGCGCACGATTGCGGGACCTGCCGGAAATGACAGGAATGGCGACGCCGGTCGATTATATTTTCTTCATTTACGGCTTGGCCTTTCTTTACGTGGGTGCCGTGTGTCTTTCGATGCGCCAGGGCATCCCGGAGCCGGTGCCGTGGAAGTTGTTGGGCCTGTTCGGGCTCAGCCATGGCCTTCACGAGTGGTTGGACCTGCTGGCGCTCAGTGTTGGCGAGAGCGTGGCGTTCACGGTGGGGCGGCTCGGGCTGATGACGCTGTCTTATGGGCTGTTGTTGGAGTTCGGGCGGCGGGGGGCCGAGCGGCTGGAGTGGCGGGTTCCGCCCTGGTGGGCCGTGATGCCGGTGGTGCTGGTTGTCGCGCTGAGCGCCACCACCAGCGGTCTCGCGGTGGCCAACGGTGCCGCGCGTCTGCTGCTGGCGCTGCCGGGATGCCTGCTTGCCGCGGTGGTGTTGGTGGTGCGGGCACGGTCGATCGGGGTCGCCGGGTGGCCGTGGCTGCTGCTCGCCGCCGGGGGCTTCGTGGCCTATGGCGTGGCCGCGGGGCTGGTGGTGCCGGCCTCGACGCTGCCGCCGGCCACGGTCATCAATCAACAGTCGTTCCTTGCCGCGACCGGTATTCCGATCCAATTGGTCCGCGGCGGCTGTGCCGTGCTGGTGGCCATGGCCCTGTGGGCTTACGATCTGGAGCGCATCGATGCCACCGGCCTGATGCGCAAGTCACGGCGGCACTTCTGGCTGACCTCCGGGAGTCTGGTGCTGGTGGTCGGCGCGGGCAGCCTGTTTACCGACTGGATGGGCCGCCTCTATGACGCCGACCTGCGCGAGGAGGTGTCCGCCGATCTTGCGCTGATGGCAAACGGGCTGGCCGCCGATCTTCACGAGGCCGAGGGCGCGGCGTTCGCCATGGCCGGAGCGGGCTGGCCCGAGCCGGGCCAGGCGGCCGATCTGCTGGTCGACCGCTTCCACCGCGCCACCGGCGGGGACCTTGCCTATCTGATGGATCGGGACGGGACGGTGGTGGCCACCTCCAACCGGGACGACGCCACCAGCCTGCTTCACCAGAACTATGGGTTCCGTCCCTATTTTCAGGAGGCGCTGGCCGGTCGGCCCAGCCATTATTTCGCCTTTGGCGCCACCACCCATCAGGCGGGCTATTTCGCCGCCCATCCGATCCGGGCCACGCCGGACGGCCCGGTGGTCGGGGCCGCGGTCGTCAAGGTGCCGTTGGACGCCGATCGGCTCGGCTTTTCCCGGGCCGTCGATGCCTATCTGATCAACCCCGACGGGATCGTGCTGCTGGCCGGCCGATCGGGGATGCAATTGCGCGTGCTGTGGCCGGTGGCGCCCGAAGTCGCCGATCGGGCGGTATCGTCCCGGCAGTTCGAACCGCTTTCGATCACGCCGCTGCTGGCCGGGGAAGCCGTTGACGGCGCCTCGCAGAGTGTCAACGGCGTGCGGATGGCGGTGGGACGTAAACAGATCGGCGATCAGGGATGGTCACTGCTGTTGCTCAAAAAAGAAAAGACGGCAGTCATTAACCGGTTGTTTGGTATTGTCGTAACCCTGCTGGTCAGTTGCCTGATTCTTGGGCATTTTGTTCTGCTGAGGCGGGAACTCAATGAGGAAGTTCAATTAAGCCGGCGCCAACGGCGCATCGAGGAATTGCTGCTGTTCAATGAACGGGGGACCGAGGCGCTGCGGCAGAGCCGCGAATTGATGGATTGCGTGACCCGCTTGCAGTCGCGTTTCATCGGCGAGAGCGATGTTGCCCGCCTGTTCGACGCGGTGTTGGATGATGTGGTCCGCTTTACCGGCAGCCGGGCCGGCTTTCTGGCCGAGTTGGTGGAGGCACCGGACGGCAGCCGGCGGCAGAGGCTATTGGCCATTTCGGGTTTCGCCCCGGACGGGGCGGCGGCCCCGGGCGGCCGATGCGACCGGGTCCCGTTCGGTCCGGTCATCGGTCCCGGCCGCGGTCTGGCCTGTGCCGCCGGGGCGGCTGCCGATGCCCCGGTGATCCTGGATCGATCGGCGCTCCAGGCGGCGGCCTGCCGGGCGCCGCCCGGCCATCCGACCCTGGAAAGCTATCTCTGGCTGCCGCTTCACCGGGGCGGGAGGGTGGTCGGCGGCATCGGTCTGGCCGACCGGCCGGGGGGCTACGATCAGGACATCGCCGCGGTGATCCAACCGGTGGTTTCGGCGTGCAGCCAGATCATCGAAGCCTGGCAGAGCGACCGCCGGCGCGAGGAAGCGGCGAGGGCGCTGGCCCATAGCGAACAACGCTATCGTGCCCTGGTCGAAACCCAGGCGGATATGGTGATTCGCGTTGACGATGCCGGCTGCTTTACCTTCGTCAACGACACCGCCTGCCGGGTGATCGGACGCCGTCGGGAAGACCTGATCGGGACTCCCTGGCGCGGGATCATCAGTCCCGAGGATGCCGGACAGACGGTGGCCACCGTCGGCCTCGCCGCCGTCGGGACCAGCTCCGCTCCCCGGGCCGCCATCGAGACCCGGGTGCCGACGGTGGCGGGCGAACGCTGGTATGCCTGGGAAAGTTGCGGCATCTGTGATGCCGCCGGCAGGCTGGTCGAGGTTCAGGCCACCGGCCGCGACATCACCGACCGCCGGCGGATCGAAGACGCGCTGCGTCAGGCCAGGGATGAGGCCGAAGCCGCGGCCAGGGCGCGGGCGGTGTTCCTGGCGACCATGAGTCACGAGCTACGCACCCCGCTGTCCTCGATCATCGGCTTTGGCGAGATGATCACCACCCTGAGCCCGGGTTCGGAGTTCCCGGCCACCGCCATGGATTACGCCCGGGACATCGTCACCAGCGGCTATCACCTGCTCGAGATCATCAACCGGGTTCTCGATTGCGCCAAGATCGAGTCCGGATTGATGACCATCGAGCCCTCGGCCCTCGATGTTCGCTATACCGTGGCCCATGTGCTCCGCGACATCCGCAGCCATTCCTTCCGGCGCGGCGTCGGCATCAGGCTGTCGGTCCCGCGGGGCCTGCCGCTGCTGCGGGCCGACCGTCATGCGGTCTATCAGGTTCTGGGCAACCTGATCTCCAACGCCATCACCTTCACGCCCGCAGGCGGAACCATTTCGGTTGCGGCCCGCGCCGGGGCCGGGCAGGGCATCGAACTGGTGGTCGCCGACACCGGCATCGGGATTTCCGAGAGCCAGTTCGCGCGCATCCGCAAACCGTTCGAGCAGGGTGATACCCGCTATGCCCGGGTTGCCGATGGCATCGGGCTCGGTTTGTTTCTGGTGGAATCGCTGGTTGCGTTACACGGCGGCTCGGTGCGAATCGTGAGCACCGTCGGGGTCGGAACGGTGGTTACGGTGTGGTTTCCGCCGTGCGGGCCGGCGTCGTGAGCGGCGCCGGGGTTCGGGGTCGGTGCGGCCGATCCCTTTACCGGGGCGGTGCTGCCGGCATGGCACGATTCAGGCGTTCATCAGCAATTCCCATTTTGCCTGAAAGCTCTGAATCCGCGGAAGCGCCCCGGCCCCGGTGCTTGCCGGCGAAACCCTGGGGAAGGAGATAATGTCATGATATTTCGTTATCTTCTCCCGCTGCCGCGAAGTGCCGGCGGGGTGGGTGGGGGTGTTGGCGCAGGCTCCCGGCCATTATGGGAATTGTCGGGTGTTCATAGTTTCCTTAGGATTGTCGGAAGAGAATGCTTTATACTTGCCTGTCCCCAAACCGGGGCGCCAGGGGCCGGTAGCCGGGAACGGCGGTCCGGCATCGGGTCAGGATCGAAGATGTTCGAACCGGCAACGACCGATGTTTCGCCTTTTCCGTGTCCGCTTCCGTTCTCCGGCCCGCGAGCCCGTCGCCCGATGCCGGCCGGGAGAGGGAGGCTGGTGGCGGGGCCGGCCATCCGGGCCGGGGATGTCTTGTCGTCGTCGGGTCGGCGGCGCCCGCTGGAACGCGCGGTATGGCCGGTCGGGATCGGGAGTGGGACGCGCAGATGACGCCTGAAGACGCCCAAATGCAGGCGATACCGGCACGAATCCTGATCGTGGACGATACGCCCGAGAATCTGACGGTGTTGACCCGGGTGCTGCGTGACCGTGGTTATGGGGTGGTTACGGCGCTGTCGGGCAAGCGGGCGTTGCAGGTGGCGCTCCGCGAACCGCCGGATCTGCTGCTGCTCGACGTGCGTATGCCCGAAATGGATGGCTACGAGGTGTGCCGACGCTTCAAGGCCGAGCCGGGGCTGGCGGCGATTCCCATCATCTTCATCAGTGCCGCGATTGATGCCGACGTCAAGGTCAGGGCCTTTACCTCGGGCGGCGTTGACTTCATCTCCAAGCCGTTCGAGCCCGAGGAGGTTCTGGCCCGGGTCCAGACCCATCTTGCCGTCCATGCCCTGGAACGCCAACTGGAACAGCGGCTGGTGGAACGGACCGAGCAACTGGTGGCCAGCGAGCGCCGTTACCGCAGTCTGGTCGAGACCCTGCGCGACGACTATTTTTTCTATTCGCGTGACTCCGATGGCCGGATCGTCTACGTCAGCCAGTCCATTACCGCGGTGCTGGGCTATTCCCCCGAGGAGTTCGCCGCGCACTATTCCGAATACCTGACCCCGAATCCGGTCAACGAGGCTGCTCTGGAGTGCGTGGCGCGGAGTTGTCGCGGCGAACGCCAACCGCCCTATCTGATGGAGTTTCGGCATCGCGACGGCAGCCTTCACTGCCTGGAGATGTCGACTTGCCCCGTGTTCGACGCCGAGGGCGGGGTGGTCGTGGTGGACGGCATCGGTCACGACATCACCCAGCGGACGGTCGCAGAGAATGCCCTGCGCCGAACCAACCGGGCGTTAAAGACACTGACCAATTGTAATTGCATCCTGGTTCATGCCACCGACGAGGGCCAGCTTCTGGCCGAAATGTGCCGGGTTATCGTCGAGATCGGCGGCTATCGGCTGGCGCTGATCTCCATGGTTGATCCGCCGCGTGGGAAGCTTCGGCCGGTGGCGCAACTGGCCAAAGGACAGGAAGGAAACCGGAGCACAGCGGTTCCGTGGGAGGACGGTGACCTGGATCGGGAGCCGCTGGCCGCGGTGGTGCGCACCGGGACGTTACGGGTGGTCCAGGACACGGCAACCGACCCCGATTTCGCGCCCTGGCGGGATCGGGCGGCGGCGCTTGGTTACGCCTCGGTCCTGGTGCTGCCACTGGCGTCCGGCAACCGGGTGTTCGGGGTGCTGAGCATTCACAGCGCCGAACCCCATGCCTTCGATGAGGAAGAGGTCCGGTTGCTGGCGGAGCTGGGCGAGGATCTGGGCTACGGCCTCTCGGCCCTGCGCACCCGGGCCGACCACGAGCGGGCGTTGCAACGCCTGGAGGCCAGCATGGAGGCCACGGTCCAGGCGATTGCCGGCACCGTGGAGATGCGCGACCCCTATACCGCCGGCCATCAGCAACGGGTGGCGCAACTGGCGCGCGCCATCGCCCGCGAGTTGGGGATGCCCGAGGCCGAAATTCATAGCCTGTATCTTGCCAGCATCGTCCACGATCTGGGCAAGATTCATATTCCCGCGGAAATCCTGAGCAAGCCCGGCCGGCTGTCGCCGATTGAATACGAGTTGATCAAGACCCATGCCACCGCCGGCTTTGATTTGCTCAAAGCCGTCGATTTTCCCTGGCCGATCGCCCAGATCGTCTCCCAGCACCACGAACGGCTGGACGGCTCGGGCTATCCCCACGGTCTGGCCGGAGACGAGATCCTGCCCCACGCCCGGATCATGGCGGTGGCGGACGTGGTCGAGGCGATGGCGTCCCACCGGCCCTATCGGCCGGCGCTGGGCATCGCAACGGCGCTCGCGGAAATAGAACAAAATCAGGGTCGCCTCTATGATCCCGCGGCGGTGGCGGCCTGTCTCCGGCTGTTTCGGAACCGGGGATTCGTGTTTCACTGAGGGTCACACGAATTGCACAAATTTTCCGGGCAAAGTGTGTATCTTCATGGCGGCATCGGCCTGACGTTTGATGTCGGTGAGCCATGTCATTGACGCATCGGAGGCCAACGGCCCTTTGAACCCGAGAGTTTTGGAGGTCAAGGAGGCGCGCCTCCTTGCGGGTGCAGGGCAGAGCCTTGCAAAATCGGGATAACAGCCCTATCCTGGCACCTAAGGCCCCCCACCAGGGAGGTGACGCTCCTCGACCGCCATAACCCCGACCAGGCCCATCTCCACCGCACACCAGCCCTGCCATCCATGCCGCAGTGCCGCGGACGATCTTCACAAGCGGGGTCTGCGGTGTATAGTGCCGCGAAATTCTGGAGGTGGCCGATGGCTGGCGAGACCCGGTTCCGCGAAGCTCTGACCTTCGACGACGTTCTGCTGGTGCCGGCGGCATCCTCGGTGATGCCCGGAGAGACCGATACCCGGACCCGGTTGACCCGGACCATCGAGCTGGGGATTCCGTTGATTTCGGCGGCGATGGATACCGTGACCGAGAGCGCGCTGGCCATCGCCATGGCCCAGGCCGGCGGCCTGGGCGTGGTTCACCGCAACCTGGACGTGGAGCGGCAGGCGGACGAGGTGCGCCGGGTCAAGCGGTTCGAGTCCGGGATGGTGGTCAACCCCATCACCATCGCGCCGACCGCGACGCTCAAGGATGCGCGGCAACTGATGGCCACCTACCGCATCTCGGGCATTCCGGTGGTCGAGTCGCCGAACAAGCGCAAACGCGCCGGCCGGCTGGTGGGCATTCTGACCAACCGTGACGTCCGCTTCGCCACCGATCCCGATCAGCCGGTGAGTGAGTTGATGACTCACGACGGGCTGGTGACGGTCCGCGAGGGCGTGGACAGCGCCGAGGCCAAGCGTCTGCTGCACCAGCATCGCATTGAGAAGCTGCTGGTGGTGGACGATGATTACCATTGCATCGGCCTGATCACGGTCAAGGACATCGAAAAGGCCCACCGCTTCCCCAACGCCTGCAAGGACGACAAGGGACGGTTGCGGGTCGCCGCGGCCACCGCTACCGGCCAGGATGGGATCGCCCGTGCCGAGGCGTTGTTCGATGCCGAGGTCGATGTGCTGGTGGTAGATACTGCCCATGGCCATTCGGAGAAGGTGATCGAGACGGTGCGGGCGGTGCGCCGGCTGTCCAACTGTACCCAGGTGGTGGCGGGGAACGTCGCCACCGCAGACGCCGCCCGGGCGCTGATCGACGCCGGGGCCGATGCGGTCAAGGTCGGCATCGGTCCGGGCTCGATCTGCACCACGCGCATGGTCGCGGGCGTCGGGGTTCCGCAACTGACCGCGGTCATGGACGTGGCGGAGGTCTGCCGGGCGCAGGGGATCCCGGTGATCGCCGACGGCGGCATCAAGTATTCCGGGGACCTGGCCAAGGCGGTGGCCGCCGGCGCCGACTGTGTCATGCTCGGCAGCCTGTTTGCCGGCACCGACGAAAGCCCGGGCGAGGTCATCCTGTTCCAGGGTCGGTCCTACAAGTCCTATCGCGGCATGGGTTCGGTGGGGGCGATGGCGCGCGGCTCGGCCGATCGATACTTCCAGGCCGAGGTTTCCACCATGAAACTGGTGCCCGAGGGGGTCGAGGGCCGGGTCCCCTACCGGGGGCCGGTGGGCAGCGTCATTCACCAACTGGTGGGCGGCCTGCGGGCGGCCATGGGCTATACCGGCTGCGCGACCATCCCGGAGATGCAAACCCGCAGCCAGTTCGTGCGCATCACCAACGCCGGCCTGCGCGAAAGCCACGTCCACGACATCACCATCACCAACGAGGCGCCCAACTACCGCCAGGACATGTAAGGGCCGGGCGGGGACGTCCAGTTTTGTGGGCTCTGCCCACACCCGCAAAGGGCCGGTCGGCCCTTTGAACCCATGACGTCATGAGGTCAAGGAGGCAAGCCTCCTTGCGGGTGCAGGGCAGAGCCCTGCAAAATCAAGACAACAACACTATACCGGCGCCTATGGGGCGGTGCGCCCCTCCCCCCCCCCCCCCCGGGGGGGCCGGTCAATGCAGGGTGGCTTTAACGTCGTTTTTGATCAACGGCTCGCCCTTTTTCCAGGAAAGCTTGAAGTACAGGCTGGCCAGTTCGGGATAGGTCTCAAAATTATCCAGATTGTCGGTGGCCTTGCGACGCAATACGGCGGCCTGTGCGTCGTTCCCCTTCAGGTGTTCGAGACCCGCGGCCAGCCCGGGAACGAGCGCGCTGGTCGGATCCCAGTATGCCGCATTGTTCAAGGAGATCTCTGCGTAATCCAGGCGGTTGAGGGCGATGTAGGCCGCGGCCCGGGTCATCTCGGCGGCGGCCAGCAGGGTGGCGTCCCGCTTGCTCTTCAGCGCCTCCAGCGCCGGAGTCAGCACCTCAAGAGCCTGCTGATCGCGGTCGGTCAGCAGCATGACAAAGGCGCGGTTGATCTGGGGGATGATCAGGTCGGGATCGGCGTCATTGGCGGCTTCGAACAGTTTTTCGCTGCCTTCGATATCGTTCTTGTGCAAGGCAACAATACCGGCCAGATTGAGCGTTCCGGCGCGTTCCTTTTTATACGCGCTTGAGGCATATTGGACGAGCATGCCCGCCAGTAACTGATCGGCCTTTTGGTAATCACCGGATTTATCGCTGTCGTTTATATAATATACCGCGGTAAGATAGGGCGAAAGGTGTTCCATGGTATTTACGGCGGCCTTGAGCAGGACGTCTCTTAAGGAGTCATTATTCTCCCGATTTATTATAAGGATGAAGGGCGGCTCATCGATGTCGCTGACCACCGCGACGAATTGCTGTTTGCCATTGTCGACGGCAAGGCTGGCGTTGACGCTGGCCACTTTCATTCCGAACTGGTGTTGAATCGCCGCGGCAAAGTCTTCGACTTTCAGTGCTTTGGCGAGGACCGAACCGATGGTCTTGGCGTGACTTGATTTAATTTCCGGGGTACCGAAGTAATTCTTTGTTTCGACGATTTTTTCCATATCGGCGATATAGATTTCCTCAAGCACCTCGTCCTTCGGCAAGGTCTTGGCCAGATCGGCCGGTACTGCAATGTGAATATTGACGGTGTCGGAGTGCAAGACGGCATCGGTGGTGATAACCCCCAAGGCCGCGGCAAAAGCGGTGAGAAGCGCAATGGGATCCATAGGTTCCTCCTGGCGATATCCGGTGATATACCGGGTTTGATCGTACTCATCAGGCCGATCGTGAGGCAAGGGTCAAGGCAAAACGATCGGGGCCGGGGTTTTGATCCCGCCGTGGTGACTTCCATAAGCTGGGAATCGCCGGCAAGAGAGAAGATGCTTCCTTAGCATCCGAAAATGGGGCAAGGAATTGTCAGATCTCTGCTTGCTTCGAAGATTTCAGCCACAGACCTTCCGGTCAATATCACAGCCAGCCCAGTAACCGCCACCACAAATAGTCAAGCGGCAACAGCACCAGCACGGTGACGGTGGCCAGCAGCAGGCAAAGCTTCTGGGCCGCGGCGGGGCGTTCCCCGCCAAGCTGCATGGCCACCACCAGCGGCGCTGATTCGTAAGGCAGGATCGGGTTGGAGAAGCCGAGAACCTGGCTCATCAGAACCGCCTCGAGGGGCAGGCCCGAGGCCCGGGCCATCTGGTCGGCCAGCGGCGTCAGCACCGTGGGTGCCCCGGGCAGGGTGGTGATCATCGAGACCAGGGTGCTGACGGTGGCGAGACTGGCGAAGTTGAGGGCCGGATGGTCGGGGGCCAGCGGCAGCCACTGGAGGATTGCCGTGGCCATCCGGTGGCCCAGGCCCGACTGATCGACCATCGCGCCCAGCCCCATGATGCCCGCGACGTAGAACAAAGAGCCATAGTTGATCTGATCGTTAAAAGCCTTGCCCTTGACCAGGGCGATGCCGGGCCACAGCAGCACCAGCGCCACCGCCATGCTGATCCAGGCCGGGCTGATGTGATGGAGGAAGTCGGTGGCCCACAAGGCGAGCGCCACCAGCAGCAGCAGAGCCAGCCACCGTTCCTCGCCGGTCATGGCCGGAGACCGGGCGGCTGCCGGTGCCGGCCTGGGCGTGTCCGGCCACAGCCAGACGATCAAGGGCACCATCACCGCGGTCTTGAGCAGACCCAGGATCGGGAAGTGCAGCGCGAAATATGAACCATAGGTTGGTACGATGTGATAGAGTTTCTCGGATGCGCCGACCAGCACCAGATTGGGCAGATTGGCCGGCAGCACCGAGAAGGTCGGGACATGGCAACCGAAGGCCGCGGCCAGCACGACCCCGGTGTGGCCGCGGCTGCCCCGGACAAAGCCGAAGCGTGCGGCCAGCACCAGGGCGATGGGCATCAACAGAATGGCCCGCCCCATGGAGGAAGGCATGACGAAACCCAGCGCCACCCCGACCACCGTCACCCCGGAGATCACGCCCCAGTAGCTGGTGCCGAACATCCGCGCCACCCGGGCGGCGATGCGTTCGCCAAGGCCGGTGGTGCGGACCGCGACCCCCATCACCAGCCCGCCAAAGATCAGCCACAGCGCCGCGGAGTCGAAGCCGCCGAACACCACGGCCGGCGGCGCCACCGCGAACAGCATGGCCAGGGTGAAAAAGGCGACGGCGGTAATGTGCTCCGGTACCGCGCCGGTGGCCCACAGGCCAAGGGCGGCGATGATCAGCGCCAGTGCCCGGGTCTCGGCGGCGGGCAGCGGCGGGAACAGCAGCACCAGCAGGGCGGCGGCGATGGCAATTCCGGCCAGCGCCTGGGCGGTCGAAACCGTAAATTTCATCGGGGCATCACAGGGATTGGGGCGGGGGCAAGGGCAGCCCCCGTTGTCGCCACCGCCGCCGCCGCTGTAAAGCGGAACAAACACACGGCAGAGAGTGGGCTGCGCGCGGGTCCCGGGTTCCAGGGGCCACCGGCCTTTGGTGGGGTCGTAGGGGCAAAGCCCCTACAAAAAAAAGCCCTCGGCGACCAGGGCGTTGCCCTTGGACCCAACCTTTGGCCGGCGGTCTTTGGAAACCGGGGCTTTTACCGTGCAATTCAGCTGACGCGGCTTCCTACGGCTTCAGGTAGGCCGCAATGTCGACCTCGTCAAGCTGATCGGGCAGCAGGAAGGCCTCGGCGTACTGCCGATAAACGCCGGCGGTGACGAACAGCGCGAACAGGTCGGGGTCGATGTGGTGGTTTCTGACCATGTTGGCCATGATCGCGATCGCCTCGGACACGGTTTTGCGTTTTTTGTAGGGGCGGTCGCGGGCGGTCAGGGCCTCGAAGATGTCGGCGACGGCCAGCAGTCTGGCCGGTATGCTCATCTGGTCGCGCGCCAATCCCTTGGGGTAGCCGGTGCCGTCCATTTTTTCGTGGTGGCCGCCGGCCCATTCCGGGACCCGCTTGAGGGTGCTGGGGAAGGGCAGCGCCTCCAGCATGATGATGGTCTGCACCATGTGATCGTTGATGTGATACCGCTCCTCGGCGGTGAGGGTGCCGGCGCGGACCGAAAGATTGTAGAGTTCGCCGAGATTGAATTCAAGCGGGGGTTGCTTGATGGTGAAGCCCCAGGGGTTGTCGGGGGCCAGCGGCGGCTTGTGATGGGGAATCCGGTGTTCGGGCCGGTCGGCCAGCAGCGGCTCGACCACGGGCGGTACCGCCTTGTCGCCGGCGCCGCCCTTGCGGACGGTTTCCTCTTCGGACAGCCCGAGGGTATCGTCAAGGGTCCGCAGCCAGGTGATGCCGGCGATCCGTTTCAGCCGCTCGATCCGCTCCGGGTCCATGAATTCGCTGCCGATGTTGCAGGTGGCGACGAAGGCGAAGTCGTCGTCGAACTGGCGGAGCCGGGCATCGCGGGCGGCGGCCAGGGTCTCGGGGTTGCCGCCGGCCAGGACCGCTCTCAGATAGTCGATCTCGGCGTCGCGCTTGACCACCTCGAAGCGGGTGCGGATTTCGTGGATGCGGTTGTAGAGGGTTTCGAGCTTGGTCGCCTTGTCCACCACATATTCCGGGGTGGTGACCTTGCCGCAATCGTGCAGGCCACTGGCCACCGACAACTCGTACCACTCGTCCTCGGTCAGGGTGAAGCTGGCCAGGGGGCCGTCCCGGGCCTCGTGGGCGGCCCGTGCCAGCATGGCCGCCAGTTCGGGAACCCGCCGGCAATGGCCGCCGGTATAGGGCGACTTGGCGTCGATGGCGCCGGCGATCATCTGGATCAACGACCGGAACAGTTTCTTCTGGGCCTCGATCAGCATCTGATTGTCGAGGGCCACCGCGGCCTGGCTGGCCAGGGCCTCGATCAGCGGTACGATCTCGTCGGGAAACGGAATGACCGTGCCGTCGCCGGTGCGGGCGTTGATCAACTGGATCACCCCCACCACCTCGCCATTATGGTTCTTGAGCGGTACGGTCAGGAAGGAGCGGGAGCGATAGCCGGTTCGGGCATCGAAGGCCCGGGTGCCGGAGAAATCGAAGCGTTCCACGTCATAGGCGTCGGTGATGGCAATGGTGGTGCCGGACAGCGCGGCGCTGCTCGAGATGTTGCGGTGGTTGGGCTGTCCGTCTTCCCCGAACAGGGGGATGGGCGGATACGGAATTGCGGCCCCGGTGGTGCCGCCCAGCGCGATTCCCAGCGTGTCGTTGCGCATGATCTCAAAGCGCAGGGCGTTGCCGTCTTCGGTGGTCAGATATATGGTGCCGCCGTCGGCGAGCGCGAAGCGCTTGGCCTCGAGCAGAATCTTCTCGAGGAGTTGGTGGTGGTTGCGCATGGTCGACAGCGCAATCCCGGTGTCGATCAGGCGGCGATAGCGGTCTTCGCGGTCATCCGGCGTTCCCGGGTCCATGGCCTCTGTCATGGGTGTGCAGCCTCGGCGGGCATGGGGTGGGGCGGATGATGCCGGGCCACTGTGGCATGAGCGGTTCCGGCGGGCAACCACGCCGGGGCCACCGCCTTGTGATCCGGTTGCCCTGGCCCGGTCATGGTGCGGTAACCGACTCTTGCAATTCTGTATCAGATTGGTTACTGATCTCTTTCCATCACTCCATCACTTCCTTTGCCGTCCCGGTACCGCTCCATGCCCGCCCTTTCCGACCAATTGACGCTTTTGCTGATGACCTACGGCTACTGGTGCGTGGCCGGCATCGTGGCGCTGGAATGCGTCGGCATTCCGCTTCCGGGCGAAACCATGCTGGTGGGGGCTGCGCTCTACGCCGCCGCCACCCACAACCTGGACATCGCGCTGGTGGTCGTCGCGGCTGCGGGCGGGGCGGTGGTCGGCGGCAATCTGGGATTCTGGATCGGCCGCCAGGTGGGCTATCCCCTGATCCTGCGCTACGGCCGCGCCATCGGCCTGAATCCCGGCCGGATCAAGCTCGGTCAGTACCTGTTTTTGCGGCATGGCGGCAAAGTGGTGTTTTTCGGGCGGTTCGTGGCGCTGCTGCGTATCCTGGCGGCGTTCCTGGCCGGCACCAACCGGATGGCATTTCCCCGCTTCTTTCTTTACAACCTTGGGGGCGGCGTCGCCTGGGCCGCGGTCTTCGGCTTCGGCACCTATCTGCTGGGCGATCAGGTCCGCCAACTGTTTGGCTGTGTCGGCGTTGGCGGTCTGGTGGTGGCGCTGGTGATCGGCCTCGTGGTGGCCACCCTGGTCCTGCGCCGTCACGAGGCGCGGCTCCAGATCCTGGCCGAGCAGGCGCTGCCGGATTGAGGGGCGCTCATTCCCCCCCGGACCTTAAACCGTCACGGGTCCAAAGGGCCGACCGGCCTTTTGCGGGTGTGGGCAGAGCCCACGAAATTCTTCTCCTATGGGGCCGGGTTCCGCCCCGGGAGTTGCGCCGTCAGCATCCGTTGGGCCTCATCGGGGCCGGCGAGCAGCTCGATCAGGCGGGCTGACCGGATCATCTGCCGGGACTGAAGGGGTTCGTCCGCCTCGGCACCGGCGGGGTGTGCCTGGCGCTCCAACTCGGCGCAGATGATGGCCAGCCGCTGTTCCATCTCCCGGCGCAGGCCGATGGCCTCGGTGACCCGGGCGCAGCGCCGCAGCGACAGGGCGCATTTCTCGGCCTTTTCGACCTGCTCGACGGTCGGCTCGGCGGGGCCGGTCCGGGTGGCCGGTCCCTGCGGCGGCGCCAGGGTCTGGAACAACTCCTGATTGGCTTTGGCGACCACCGTGTCGAGCACGAAGGTCCCGATGTCCCGGCGTGCACTGTGAATTTGCTCGGTCACGGTGCGGTCGCGCAGGCCGCCGAGCGTGCGTTCGAAGGACATCAGGCGCGTGACCAGATGCTCGGCGGTTTCGGCCCCCGAGATCGGATCCGTGACCTTGTTGCGCTGCTGGCGCAGGTCCTGGGCCTCGTAGGTCAGGGCGGCCAGGGCGTTGGAGCCCACCGCCTTGAACAGGCCGGCATGCTCGGCCGAAGAGCAGGGCAGGGCCATGTCGGCCAGGACCTGAAGCAGGTCGCCGGGGCGGGCCATCCGGGCCAGCAGCACCAGGACGAAGGTCTGGACCTTGCGGGTCGAGTCGGCGGCAAGACGCGAGATGATGGTGCTCAGCAGATCGATGTCGACCTGGGACAGGCTGCCGATCGGCCGCTCGGACAAGTGGAGCTTGACCGTCTCGACCTCGGTGGCGAGCGCCAGTATCTCGGCGATGTTCAACAACTGTTGGCGGACGTCTTCGGTGATCGTGACCTGTTCGGTTCCGACCTGGCAGCGGCCGATACCGGCGTCGGTGGCAAGGAAGGTCGAAAGCTGTTCGGCGGCGGTTTGCCACAGCGGCAGGCCGGTGGCGAAGACCTCGTTCGGGTCGAGGATGTCGATGGTGCGCAACCGCTCGTCGGTGCGCCGGAGCAGGGGCGGAGCCACCAGCGCGCGAATAATCGTCCAGCATGGCTGCACGATCTGGCGTGACAGCCGGCCGATCTTGGCCCGATAGCGTTCCACCGGGTCGAACAGGTCTTCCACCGGCCGGAACAGCAGACGCTGGACGGTCAGTGCCCGGGGCGGCCGCAGCCGGACCAGACGCGGCCGGATGCGGTCAAGGACCTCGCACACCCGGCCACGGTCGGGGGCCTGTTCGACCAGCTTGACCACATCGAGGAGCCGTTTGTCGGGCAGGCCGAGGCTGGCGGTGGCGACGTTGCGCCAGTCATCAAGCGAACTCATGTCACCTCATTTCTGCCTTGCGGCCCTCGTTTCTCTGTACCTGCTCGTAGTCCAGCAGCCCGGATCGCCAATCTTCGTTGGCACGAACCCATCGCTTCTGGACCACGCTGAGGGTGCTCATTTGCTGATCGCTGATAATCTCCAATTGATCCTTGGGCGGAATCGGCAACAGGGAAAAATTGTCGGCAATCACGGCCTCGCGCTCGCGTTCCGTCTTGCCGGCGGCGTCCTGGAAGACGCTGATCAGGTAATCCCAGCCGTCCAGCATCCACGCCAGTTGCCGGACCTCGTGTCTGATCAGGTTAAAGTGCTTTTCCCAGGCGTTCAACATGGCCGCCAGCGCCTCGGTTTGCTGGAAGACCTTCTGCATGGTCTTGGTCGTAATCCTGTTGGTGAGATCGGCGATGCCGGCCTCGAACTCGCCCAGATGCGCGATTTCTTCGGGCATTCGGTGGGTCCAACCCCGCACATTACCGCTGAACTGGAGCAGATCGTCGGACAGCAGCCGCAACCGGCCGGGCTCGGGGGCGTGCGGCAGACCGATCGGCGCAATCAGCAGGCTCAGGGCTTCAATCCGAACGTAAAGGTCATCCTGGGGAACATTGAGGCGGACCGCGACATCTTTCAAGGCCGCCTTGAGCCTTTTCTGGGCGTTGGCGGTGGCGATGCCCTGGGCGATCAACTCGTTGGGCGGGAGATCGGCCAGCTTGAGCAATTGCAGAACCAGCAGGAAGGTGGTCAGAAGCTGATAATGCTTTTCGCTGTCGAGGATCTCCTGGGCCTTCCGGGCGGCGCGCGGTCCGGCCAGTCCCTTGGCTGCAACCTCCAGAGTGACATGACGCATCTTGATCGGGTCGTCGACATCGTTCTTCTGAATCTGCTCAAAGAGAACGCGGTCGTGCAATGTCGTGGTGATCGAGGCCATGATCGATTTCCATGGCATGACATAGTAGCCCTTGCCGCCGGAAAGGCTGGGCAGGACAAATTCACAACGTTTGCTTGCGTCATCGCGACGCATCCGGGCCTGCGTCAGCGCCGGCGTGGTGAAGAAGACCGCGATACCGCGCTCTATCCAGTTATTGGCTACCCGCCCGGTCATTTTCTGGGGAATCATTGACGGGATCGTCTACTGTGAAGCCGAAAGGTGCCATGAGGCGACCGTCTGCCTGGACCGCCGTGCTCAAGGATAGCAGGGTAAGCCGGCTGCCACCGACCGAAAACGGCGACGGCGGCCCGATGGCCGCAAGAGCGTTGCTCCGGCATCGCCATCCCGGGCCGGTGGCCGGTTCCCGATGTCGGGATCAGTCCGGCCAACGCTTGTGCAACCATAACCATTGTTCGGGATGCCCGCGAATCCAGGACTCCATCAGGTCATTGACCTGCGTCATCAGGGCGCGGATGTCGGCGTCGCGGTTACCGGTGTCGGGCAGGGCCAGCGGCGCCAGCACGGTCAGGCGGAACCGGGCGCCGCCGAGGCGCTCGGTCCGGGCCGGCAGGACCGGGCAGCGGAATTTGAGGGCCAGTTGGGCCAGGGCCGGCGCGGTCATGGCCGGTCGGCCAAAGAACGGCACCGGGATGCCGTCGTTCATCTTTTGGTCGATCAGCATGGCCACCGTGCCGCCTTCGGCCAGCGCCGCGACGATGGCCCGGGCGCCGTCGCGACCCTTGGGCACCAGCCGGCCGCGGCCGGCCCGCCGGCCGGCGGTCATCAGCTCCCGGATCAGCGGGTTGTTGGGCCGCCGGTAAATCGAGGTCAGGGTCAGGCCCTGGCGGGAGGCCCCGATCGGCAACAGCTCCCAGTTGGCCAGGTGGCCGCTGAACATCAGGCAGGGGCGCCGCCGGTCATCGGTCGGGCGCGGCAGATGTTCGGCGCCGACCAGCTCGATCCGGCCGCCGGCCCGGTCGTCCCAAAGGCGGTCCAGGTGGGGGTGCTCGGCCATCACCCGGCCGAGGTTGTCCCACATGCCGCGGAGAATCTCCTGGCGGCGCCGGCCCGGCAATTCGGGCAGGGCGGCTTGCAGGTTCGACAACGCCCGGCGGGAAAAGGGCAGCCATGGCCCGAAGCTGCGGCCGAGCCAGCCCCCCACCGCCGAGGCCAGGTCCACCGGTAACAGGGCGAACAGGTGGTAGAGCAGATGGATTGCCGCCGCTTCGGCGGGATACAGCAGGAACCGGCGCAATCGCCGGTCGGTGGTGCCGCGGTCAGCCATGGTCAGCCCGGGTCCGGTCGGGGCAGGACGCCATCGGCGCCAGTGCGGTGGCCAGCAGGTCGGTCAGGCGTTGCGGGTCCTGCCAGGACACCCGGACCGGCAGCACCCGAATCTCGCTGCGCATGGCCGCGGGCAGGCGCACCGCGTCCTTGGTGGTGGTCACCGGCAACGCCCCCAGGGCGCGGGCGCGGACCAGCAGTTCGGCGATTTCCTCGGGCCGGAAGCGGTGATGATCGGGGAAGGAGACGGTCGCGACCAAGTCCGCCCCCAGTTCCCTACAGGTTTCGAAGAACTTGGCCGGTCGGCCGATGCCGGCGAAGGCGAGCAGCCGTCGGCCCCTGAAGCGTGCCGCGACCGCGGGGTCGGCGACCAGTCGGGCGTGGATCAGCGGCAGCCCCAGGCCGGCGGCGGCGAGTCCGGTTCGGTCCTCGCCGAGAATCACCAGGGCCGAGGCCCGGTTCAGGCCGCGGGCCACCGGTTCGCGCAAGGGGCCGGCGGGTATCACCCGGCCGTTGCCGAAGCCGACGGCGCCGTCCACCACCACCAGGGCCAGATGGTGGCGCAGGGTGGGATTCTGGAAACCGTCGTCGAGAACCAGGGCGTCGGCGCCCGCTCCGCGGGCCGCCAGCGCGCCGGCGGCGCGGTCGCGGGCGACCCAGGTGGGGGCGGCTTCGGCGAGCAGCAGGGCTTCGTCGCCGACCAGGGCGGCGTCGTGGTGACTGGGGACCACCCGGACCGGCCCGTGCAACCGGCCGCCGTAGCCGCGGGTCAGCATGTGGACGGCAACCCCCCGGGCGCGCAGCAGGTCGGCTATGGCCAGCGCCACCGGGGTCTTGCCGGCGCCGCCCGCAACCAGATTTCCGACGCACACCACCGGCAGCCCGGGGGTCAGCGGCACCACGGCCAGCCGCCGCAGCCGGCCGCCCAGGTCATAGGCCCAGCCCAGCGGCGCCAGCAGCCGCGCGGTCAACCCCGGCGGCCGGGACCAGAACCCGGGGGCCTTCATGGAGGTTCGGTTCCGGGAGGCGTGATCCCGGCTTCGGCCAGCACCGGCGCCAGAGCCGCCAGCGCCACCGAAACCACCTGACGATGGCGGGTGGTGACCCGGCCGGCGGCCTCGGCCAGCCGGCGGCGCCGGTCGGGGTCATCGAGCAACCGGCCGACCGCATCGGCGAGTCCGGCGCCGTCCCGGACCGACCAGGCGGCACCGGCATCGACCAGCTCGGCGGCGACTTCGGCGAAATTGCCCATGTACGGGCCGAACAGCAGCGCGCAGCCCAATTGTGCCGGCTCGATGGGGTTCTGGCCGCCATGGGGTACCAGGGAGCCGCCGACGCAGACCACCGGCGCCAGCCGGTACAATACGCCCATCTCGCCAAGGGTGTCGGCGACATAGGCGGCGTCGCCCGGTGCCGGCAACGCCCCGGCCGACCGGCGGCCGGCGGTCAGGCCCTGGCCGGTCAGCAGTGCCTGGATGTCGCGCCCGCGGTGGGGATGCCGGGGCGCGATCACCGTCAGCAGGCCGGGCAAACGGGCCGAAAGTGTCAGATGGACCGCGGCCGCCAGGGCATCCTCGCCGGGATGGCTGCTGGCGAACAGCCATACCGGTCGGCCGGCCACCGCCTCGGATAGTGCGGCCAGCGGCGCGGCGGCGGCCGGCGGCGGTTCGGACGAGAATTTAAGGTTGCCGGTGGTCCTGACATCGCCCGCCCCCAGTTGGCGCAGGCGGGCGGCGTCGGCGGCGGTTTGGGCCAGACACACCCGGAAGGCGCCGAGCAGCGGCCCGATGAAACCCGGGACGTGCCGCCAGCGTTGGAACGAACGTTCGGACATGCGGGCATTGATCAGCACCGCGCGCAACCGGCGCCGGCCGATTTCCCACAACATATTGGGCCATATCTCCGATTCCACCCACAAGGCGGCGTCCGGGTGCCAATGGTCGAGGAACCGGGCGACGTAACCGGGCCGGTCCACCGGCACGAACTGGTGGAAGGCGCGTTCGGGCAGGCGCTGGGCCATCAGTTGGGCCGAGGTGACGGTACCGGTGGTGACCAGGATCTGCAGGCGGGGGTCGGCGCCGATCAGCCGGTTGACCAGGATCAGGATCGACAGGGACTCGCCGACGCTGGCGGCGTGGAACCATACCAGCGGTCCCGCCGGCCGGGGGCGCGACGGGATGCCGAGCCGTTCATCCTGACGGGTCGGGTCTTCCTTGCCGGCGCGCTGGCGGCAGCGAAGGTAATACCGGATCGCCGGCCCCCCGATCCGGGTCAGGCCGCGATAGAGCGTTTGAAGCATGCCAGTGGTCATAAACCTGCCGTTCACCCGCTGTCTACCATGCCCCTGGCCGGCGTGCCAGGACAGATCGCGAAGACGTGCCGGCGCCCGGACGCCCGGTCCGGCGGGGTACGGCAAATCTTCGGGCGCCACCCCTCAGGAAGCGGCCCCGGTGTCGGCGGGATCCGAAGGACAGGGCAGGGCGGCCTTTGACCGGAAGGTGGTGAAAGGTTGCAGATTATTGAGGAACTGTTCGGCGGAAGCCCGCCATGAGTATTTCAAGGCGAACTCACGACAGCGTTCGGGCGAGAAGGTCAGGGCCGTCCGCACGGCCCGGGCGAGATCGGTATCGAGGCAGCCAACATCGTCGGCGCCGTTGATCACGTCGAGCGGCCCCGCCACCGGATAGGCCGCGACCGGCACCCCCGAGGCCAAAGCCTCCAGCAGCACCAGGCCGAAGGTGTCGGTGCGCGACGGGAACACGAAGACGTCGGCCGCGGCATAGTACCGGGCCAGCTCCTCGCCATGCTGGGAGCCGACAAAGCGGACCGTGGGGTATCGCTGCTTCAATTCGGCCAGTTGCGGGCCGGCGCCGACCACGTATTTGGTGCCTTCCAGGGCGAGGGCGAGAAACGCCTCGATATTCTTTTCCACCGCGACCCGCCCGACATACATGGAAATCGGCCGCGGATCGGTCAGGAACGACTTGTCGCGGGGGCGGAACAACTCGGTATCGACGCCGCGGGTCCAGTGGCGGATGTTGGTGAAGCCGCGTGCCCGCAAAGCCTGCTCGATGGAGGCGGTGGCCACCATCATCGCCGCCGCCGGCCGGTGGAAGCGGCGGACCACGGCGTAGCTGAGGAACAGCGGAATCGGCGCCCGGTCACGGATGTATTCGGGAAAGCGGGTATGGTAGGCGGTGGTGAACGGAATGCCCCGTGTCATGCAGTAGCGGCGGGCGGCATGACCCAGCGGCCCTTCGGTCGCGATATGGATGGCGTCGGGATCCATCGCCTCGATCAGGCGGCGGAGCTTGCGACCGGCAGCCACCGCCAGCCGGATTTCCGGGTAGGTCGGCAAGGGCACGGTCCGAAACCGCTCGGGTCCGATGACCTCGACGGTATGGCCCATTTTTTGCAGTTCGTCCCGTACCGTGGCGATGGTACGGACAACCCCATTCACCTGCGGATACCAGGCGTCGGTTACCACCAGAATGTTCACGCCGCCGCCTTGACCTGCTGTTGCCGAAGCATCTCCGTCCAGTTGATGATCTCCAACTCCCCGGTCGCGTGTTCGACCAAGGCGGTGCAGGATTCTACCCAATCGCCGTCGTTGCAATACAGGACACCTTCTATGTTGCGCATCTCGGCCGTGTGGATGTGGCCACAGATGACACCGTCAACCTCGCGTCTCCGCGCTTCTTCGGCCAGGGCCGTCTCGTAATTGCCGATGTACTCGACGGCCGACTTGGCCCGATGCTTGAGGTACGCTGCAATCGACCAATACGTGAAGCCCAGTTTGCGGCGGACGAAGTTGAGCCCGGTATTGAGGTGCAGCAGCAGGACATAGGCGTGATCGCCGATCAGCGCCAGCCACTTGGCGTATTTCACGACGGCATCGAACTGATCGCCATGAATGACCAGGAAGCGGCGGCCATCGGCGGTCTCGTGAATGATCTCGTTGACCACGGTTACGCCGCCGAACTGAATCCCGATATATTCTCTGGCGGTTTCGTCGTGGTTGCCCGGGATGTAGTAGACCTTGGTGCCTTTGCGCGCCCGCCGCAGGATCTTCTGGATCACATCATTATGCGACTGCGGCCAGTACCATGCCCGCTTCAGCCGCCAGCCATCCACGATGTCACCGACGAGATACAGATACTCTGAATCGCTGTATTTCAGGAAGTCGAGCAGATAATCCGCTTTGCTGCCGCGCGTGCCCAAGTGGACGTCCGAAATCCAGATCGAGCGATAGGTACGCTTACCGGACACAGGCTCCATCAACCGACTCCCTTAGCGATTCGCATAACCGGAACGCCTATACCGCTAATTTGGTGCCTTGCCAATCGAGGCCGGATCGTCCCGCCACGGGATCGGTCAAAATTCTCGAATCCATCATATTTTGCACATACCGTTGTAACAGGTCTGTCACCAGATCGCAAGAGTGCACATGCGAAATCCGAGGCCGGCTTCTATAGACCTGCGATGGTCATGCCGTCGATCCGAACCGTGGGGGCATCGACGCCGTAGCGGAATTCCAGGTCACTGGCCGGCTCCAGGTTCAGGAACATATCCTTGAGGTTGCCGGCCACCGTAATTTCGCTTACGGGATAGGTGAGTTCGCCGTTCTCGATCCAGAATCCGGTCGCGCCGCGGCTGTAGTCGCCGGTAATGCCGCTTACCCCCATGCCCATCATTTCGGTGATGTAAAAGCCCGAGGAAATCCCGGCGATCAGGTCCCGGGCCGAGGTCCGGCCCGGCGCCATGTAGAGGTTGGCCGGAGAGGGCGTGGGCGGCGCCGAGGTCCCGCGCGAGGCGTGGCCGGTGGTGGCAAGACCAAGCTGGCGCGCCGAACGCAGATCCAGCAGCCAGGTGGTCAGCCGGCCGTCTTCGATCAGGGTCCGACGCTGGACGGTGACGCCCTCGCCGTCGAACGGCCGGGAGCGCAGGCCGCGATGGACGAACGGGTCGTCGATCACCGTGATTCCCGGGGCGAACACCGGCTGGCCCAGCCGGTCCTTGAGGAAGCTGGTGCCGCGGGCGATCGCCGGTCCGCTGATGGCGCTCGAAAAGTGAGAGAGCAGGCCGCGCGATACCCGGGGGTCGTAGACCACCGGGACCTTCTGGGTCTGAACCTTGCGCGGGCCGAGCCGGCGGACCGCGCGTTCCCCGGCGGCGCGGCCGATTTCGGCGGCGGCCGGCAGGTCGGCGACGTAGACCTTGGAGCCGAAATCATAGTCGCGCTCCATGGCGGTGCCGGTTCCGGCCAGCACCGCCGCCGAGAGGCTGGAGCGGCTGATGCTGTAGCCGCCGGCAAAGCCGTTGGACGCGGCCAGCGCCACCCGGGAACGGCTCCAACTGGCGTCGGCGCCTTCGGAATTGGTCACCCCGGGCACCGCCAGCGCCGCCTCCTCGGCTTCGCGCGCGGTGGTGATCAGACTCTCGGCGGTGAGTTCGGTGGTGTCGCAACTGTCCAGCCTGGGATAGTTCCGGGCCAGCAACCCGGGTTCGGCGAGGCCGCAGAACGGATCCTCGGGCACCACCCGGGCCATGGTCACCGCCCGTTCCACCAGTTCGGCCAGCCGCTCGGGCCGGCGGTCGCTGGCCGAGACGATGGCCTGGCGCCGGCCGATGAACACCCGCAGGCCAAGGTCGCCCGACTCGGCGCGCTCCACGGTTTCGGTCTTGCCCAGGCGCAACGACACCGACAGGCTGGCGGCGTCATAAAGCACCGCGTCGGCGGCGTCGGCTCCGGCCGCCAGGGCCTTCCCGATCAGGGTGTGCAGCAGGTCGAGAGCGTCAGCGTCGGCGGTCATTACGGGTCTCCGGTGGCTCGGGCGCGGGTTCCGGTGGGGCCGGGCCGGTCCCACTCTGGACAGCAAATGGGGGGGTGCGGGGGATTTGGCGACCGGGTGCCGCTTACAACAGCCCCAGTGCCTTGAAGCTGGTGGTCCGGCCGCGGGCGATGATCAGATGGTCGTGGACGATCACGCCCAGCGCGTTGGCGGCACGGACCACTTCCTTGGTCATGAAGATGTCGTCCCGGGAGGGGTTGGGGTCGCCGGCGGGGTGGTTGTGGACCAGGATCACCGCCTGGGCGCCGAGTTCGAGGGCGCGCCGGACGATCTCGCGCGGGTAGGCCGGGGTGTGGTTGATGGTTCCGCGCTGCTGGACCTCGTCGGAGATCAGGGCGTTCTTGCGGTCGAGGAAGAGCAGGCGCAATTGTTCGGTGGTCTCGTGGGCCATGGCCGCCTGGCAATAGTCGACCAGGGTATCCCAGCCGGCCAGCACCGGCCGGTCGATCACCTGCTGGCGCATGGCGCGCAAGGCCGCGGTTCCGACCACGGTCAGCGCGGTGATGGTGGCGTCGCTGAAGTTGAACGCCCGGCGCAGGCGGTCGGGCGAGGCGGTGACCAGCGCCCACAGGCAGCCGAATTCCTGGATCAGCGCCTTGGCCAGCGGTTTGACATCGCGCCGGGGCAGCACCGGGAACAGCAGCAGCTCCACCAGTTCGTAATCCTGAAGCCCGTCGGTGCCGGCGGTGAGGAATCGCTGGCGCAGGCGGTCGCGGTGACCGATGTAGTGAGGCACCGGCGCGGCATCCTCACCGGCCGGTTCCGGCGGGGTGGCGGGACGAGGGGAGGGGGGGGCCGGCGCGGTCACGGTTTCCGGGTGCCTCGGTGGGTCAGATCACGGGGACGGAGGGTTCGGCCGGCCGCCGGGCCGGCCCGGCCCATTTCGTCAGGTCGTCACGGGTATGCGTCGGAAGCGGGGGCCGGTGGCCGCTGCGGATCATAAAGGATCGTGACACGCCCGATTTCGGGAAAGGTCGAAAAAACCGCGTTGTCGACATGTCCCCGGCGATCGGTGTCGGCATAACGAACGATGTCCCGGGTCCAATGCCGGAAGTTTTCTTTCCTGCTGAGCGCCGGGCTCTCAATTTCGTCGCTCATAGGCTCACTCCAGTTTGCCACCATGGTCCCGGCAGGCGGGCGACCGGCAGACCTGCGGTGGTTTCAGTCGCTTTCGTAAGGCGGCTTGGTGAAGCCGGCCGGCGACAGGGTGAAGATTTCGCAGCCATCGGCGGTGACGCCGATGGAGTGTTCGAACTGGGCGGAAAGCGACTTGTCCTTGGTGACCGCGGTCCAGCCGTCGCTCAGCACCTTGACCTCGAAGCGGCCGGCATTGATCATCGGCTCGATGGTGAAGATCATGCCCTGGCGCAGCACCAGGCCGGTGCCGGGGCTGCCGTAATGGAGCACCGAAGGCGGCTCGTGGAACACCCGGCCCAGGCCATGGCCGCAGAAGTCGCGCACCACCGAAAAGCGGTTGCCTTCGGTAAAGCTTTGGATGGCGTGGCCGACATCGCCCAGGGTGGCGCCCGGCCGGACCGCTTTGATGCCCAGCATCAGGGCGTCGTAGGTCACGTCGACCAGCCGCCGGGCCTTGAGGCTGACATTGGTTCCGGCCAGATACATCCGGCTGGTGTCGCCGTACCAGCCATCAACAATCGGGGTCACGTCGATGTTGAGAATATCGCCGTCATGGAGCCGCTTTTCGCCGGGGATGCCGTGGCAGACCACATGGTTGATCGAGACGCAGGTGGCCCGGGGAAAGCCGCGGTAGCCGAGCGGCGCCGGGATGGCGCCGTGGTCGCGGATGAACTGTTCGCACAGGCGGTCGAGTTCGCCGGTGGAGACCCCGGGTTGCACATAAGGGGTGATGAAGTCCAGGGTCGCCGCGGCGAGCCGGCCGGCTTCGCGCATGCCGGCGAAGTCTTCGGGGCCGTAAATGCGGACCGGTTGGCCGCTGTCGTCCTGGTTCGCGGTCTGCGCCTGATTCATGGGTTCACGGGTTTCTCGGTGTCGGTGTCGCCGCATGGTTGTTGCAGCATCATTCATCGCAGCATCACTGTCCTGGCCCGATGGTGAGCGGCCGGTCGAGATCGATCTCATCGACGGTGACGGTGCAGGCATAACAGTACGCCTCCACCCCCGCCGCCCGGGCACGATCAAGACCGACGGCATAGACCGGATCCAGATCGGCGGCAATGCGGAAGGTGTCGCAGTCGGCACGCTGAACCAGATAGATCATCACCGCCCGTCCGCCAGCCGCGACCACCGCGCTCAGTTCCTCCAGATGACGGGCGCCGCGGGCGGTGGGGCAGTCGGGGAACTCGGCGGTCCGGCCGTCGCCGCGGGTCGGCCGGCGCAAATGGACATTCTTGACCTCGACATAGCAGGGCGGCCGGTCGTCGGAGGCCAGCAGCAGGTCAACCCGGGAGGCGCGGCCGTAGCGAACCTCCCGGCGCAGACGCGGATAGCCCGCCAGTTCCGGGATGCGCCCGGCACCGATCGCCTCGGCGACGATGCGGTTGGGGTGCATGGTGTTGACCCCGACCAGCACGCCGTCGGCCCGGATCAGCTCCAGTGTCAGCGGGTACTTGCGCCCGGGCCGGGCCGAGCGCGACAGCCAGACCGCCGAGCCGGGCTGGTCAAGCCCGGTCATCGCCCCCGAGTTGGGGACGTGAACCGTCACGGCCTCGCCGCCCGCCAGTACCACATCGGCGAGAAACCGCTTGTAGCGCCGGACCAGTTGTCCCGGAAGCAGGGGGGTCTCGAAGTTCATGGGGTGAAGTCTTGCCTTTTGCGTCCGCCCGGTCATTCTATGCCGGAAATGCCCGCCTGGGGAGCCGTTCATGGACCAGCCGTCCGATCACATGGACCAGCCGTCCGATCACATGGACCAGCCGTCCGATCACAGTGTGACCGCCAAAGGTGACCCGCGGTGATTCCGGTGACGCGCAGCATCGCCCTCGACGAGAGCGAGATCGAGGAGAGCTTCATCCGGGCCTCGGGTCCGGGCGGCCAGAACGTCAACAAGGTGGCCAGCGCGGTGCAACTCCGGTTCGATGTCCGGCGCTCGCCGTCCTTGCCCGAAGCGGTGCGCGAGCGGCTGGAGCGGCTGTGCGGCAGCCGGCTGACCCGCGACGGCGTGCTTGTGATCACCGCTCAGCGTTTCCGGACCCAGGAGCGCAACCGGGAAGATGCCGTGGCCCGGTTGGTGGAACTGGTCCAGCGGGCGGCGGTGGCCCCGGTGCCGCGACGGCCGACCCGGCCGACGCTGGGCAGCCGCCAGCGCCGGCTGGAGGCCAAGGGGCAACGGGCCGCGGTCAAGAGACTGCGGGCCGAGCCGCCGTCGGAGTAGCCTTCGGCGGGATTCGGCGTTACCAAAGGGCCGGGAACCGCGGGCGGCCAGGAGCCTTCCCGGTGCCGCGGCGGGAGCGAGGTCACCGGAGGGGGAGCATGGCGCTGGTTCAGTGGCAGGAGAGTCTGAGTGTCGGGGTCGGGGCGTTGGACCAGGATCATCGCAGCCTGTTTTCCATGCTGAATCAGTTGAACGATGCGCTCCAGGACGGAACCGAGGGTGCGATGATGGCGCCGTTGCTGGACCGGTTGTTGCTTTACACCCGCGAACACTTTGCCCGCGAAGAGGCGCTGATGGCCGAGTGCGGCTATCCCGATCTTGCCGCTCATCGGAGAGAACACCAGCAACTGGCGGTTCAGGTGCGCGCCTTGCACCAACGGCTGACCGACGGCAGTACCGAGTCCCTGGGGCGGGAGGTGCTGGTGCTGTTCAAAACCTGGCTCACCTCTCACATCCGGGTCTCGGACTTCTTGTACAAACCCTATCTGGTGGCGCGGACCCGCAGCCATGACCGGGGCGCGCCCGAGGCGTAAGTGTCGGGGCCGGTCAAGCCGGCTGGTAACCGTGGCCGGATCTTCGTTACAATGCGGCCGGTGGTGACGCGAGGCGCCTGCACCGGCGCCGAAAGGGGGGAAGCGTGACGAGATCAGCCCGTTTGTTCGCGGTGGCGATGGCGACGAGTCTGCTGTGCGCCGCGGCGGTGACGCCGGCCCGGGCGCAAATTTCCTTGCTGAAGCCTTCGGAGGTGATCGTTGCGGTCGGTGCCGGCGATGTGGACAAGGTCCGGGAGCTGCTGGCCCATGGCGGCAAGCCCGACGCCACCGACATCCGCGGAACCACCGCCCTGATCTTCGCGATCAAAGCCGGCAATGGCGAACTGGTGGCGGTGCTGCTGGCCGGCGGCGCCCATGCCGGCATGACCGACAAGGAAGGCAACACGCCGCTGATCTGGGCCGCCGATGGTGGCGACGCGGGCATCGTCCGGCAGTTGCTGACGGCCAGGGCCAAGGTTAACGAAGAGAACCGGCAGGGGCTGACGCCGTTGATGGCGGCAGCCCGCAATGGCCGGACCGAGGCCATGGAGGTGCTGCTGAAGGCGGGTGCCGCCATCGACAAGACCGACTACACCGGCCGGGACGCCCTGGCCTGGGCCGCCGACAGTCGGACACCGGCGGCGGCGGCGCTGCTGCGCCAGTTCGGCGCCCACTGACCGCCGGCTGCTGCCCGTGTTCCCCGCCTTTGGCGGCCCCGGACCGCTGCTGCTGTTGCTGGCGGCGTTGCTGGTGGATGGCGTTCTCGGTGGTTTGATGACAAGGCTGCCGCCGGGGCCGGCGGCGCTGGTGGTCCGGCTGGGTGCCGACCTTGACCGTCGGCTCAACCGCGTGGAGCGCGGCGACACCACCCGGTTGGTCCGTGGCGCGCTGGTGGTGATGGCCATCGCCGTGGCGGCGCTGCTGTCGGGCGAACTGATCCATCTGGCCAGCCGGCTGTTGCCCTATGGCTGGGGTCTCGAAGGGCTGGCGCTGCTGAGCTGCCTTCGGCTGGGTGCGCCCTGGCAGCGCATCCGGTCGGTTCGTCGCGCCCTCGACCATCGCGGCCTGGAGGCGGCCCGGGCCGAGGTCCAACCCCTGACCCGGCGCACCGCCGGTGCCCTTGACGATCACGGCGTGGCCCGGGCGGCGGTGGAGGCGGCGGCCAAGCATCTCAGCCAGGGGGTGGTGGCGCCGGCGTTCTGGTACATCCTGCTGGGTCTGCCCGGCGTGATGCTGTGGACCGCGGTGGACGCGCTCGACGAGGCCATCGGCCACCGCTCGCCCCGCTACGAGCATTTCGGCATGACCGCGGCCCGGCTCGACGATGCCCTTAACTTCCTGCCGGCCCGACTGACCGGTGGCCTGATCGTTCTGTCGGCGGCCTTCCTCGGCAGTGCGGCCCCGTTCGCGGCGCTACGGACCATGATTCGCGATGCCCGCTATCACCGTTCGCTGAATGCCGGCTGGCCCGAAGCCGCGATGGCCGGGGCCCTGGGGCTGGCCCTGGGCGGGCCGTACCACGACGGCGCCATGACGGTCCGTGAAATGTGGATCGGTCAGGGGCGGGCGCGTGCCACCGCCGCCGATATCGGCCGCGCGCTGGCGCTCCATGCCGTCACCTGCCTGGTGCTGGCGGGCCTGATCGGCGCGTTGATGCTGGCGCTGGCGTCGCTGTGACCGGCGGTGAAGCGGGCAACGCCAGTTCTTCGGGCCAGAGCGGACAGGGGCGCACCGGTTGGTCCCAGGATCGGGCGGTCAGGGCGACGGTGTCGGGCGGTTGCCCGATCCTGGGACCAACCGGCACGACATCGGTTCCGCCCGACGCCGGAGCGTCGTCGGAATCTTGCGCGGTCGGCGATGGCCCGGCCGCCGGACAGGCCGGCCGTGACCGATCCGGGTTCGGCAGGCCCGGGCTCAGCCCTGGCGCGCCTTGAAACGCGGGTTGGCCTTGTTGATCACATAGACCCGGCCCTTGCGGCGGATGATCCGGCATTCCTTGTGCCGGGTCTTCATTGACTTGAGAGAATTCACGATCTTCATGGCGGAGGTCCCGAACGGAAAAGGTGACTGCCGGAAGGCGGGCGACCATAGGGGAGGCAGCCGGCACTGTCAACAGCCGGCGACACCGCGGGCGATCGGTGGTGCTTTGACCGTCGCCCCGGCATACGCTAAGAAGACCGGTAATGGCAGCGGCCGTGGCCGGGCAGGGCGAGGGACCGACGGGTGACAGGCGGCTCGAAAATCTGGACCGTGCGCGGCATACCGCCGGAATTGCAGGCGGCGGTTTCCGCTGCGGCCAAGGCCGGTCGGCAGACCCTGGGGGAATGGACCAGCGCCGCCCTGGTTAACGCGCTGGGGAACGGCGAGTCGCAAGAGCCGGTGCCGGTGGTGGTGGCGCCGGCGGTGGCTGACGAGGGGACTATCCAGCGGCTGGTGGCGGTCGAGGCGCGCCTGGCCGCGCTTGAACGGGTGGTCGAAGGTCTGGGGCACCGCACCGAGGGCACGCAGTACCGGCTCGACGGCCTGGAGCAGCATGGCGAATCCCTGGACCGCCGGCTTGGCGCGCTGATGCCGCCGCTGATGGAGCGACTCGAGGTGCTGGAGGCGCGGGGGGCGCGCGTGGCACCGGCACCGGCACCGGCACCGGTGCCGGCCCCCGTGCCCGAGGCCGGCGGGGCGGGCGCGGGGCCGTTCACCCGCGGGGTGGGCAGCCGCAAGCGCCTGACCTCGGCGGGGGAGGAGGAGTTGCAGCGACTGCTGGCGCTCGGCGCCGACGATGCGACCATCGCCGCCCGCCTGGGCATCCACAAACGCATCGTGTGGGCGCGACGGTTGACAGAGAATGGTGCGGACTGAGATCGACGCACGTTTCCTGGCAACCCCGCGCCCGCGGGCGCGAGATCGCTCCCGCAAGCGCGAGATCGCTTCGGCGGGCGCGAGATCGCTCCCGCAAGCGCGAGATCGCTTCGGCGGGCGCGAGATCGCTCCCGCAAGCGCGAGATCGCTTCGGCGGGCGCGAGATCGCTCCCGCAAGCGCGAGATATTGACCGGGTGGCCCGACAATCGGTTAATCTCGGGACCGGAACCAGGGTCGGAGGGGGTGCCTGATGGCGTCAGAGGACGGGGCCGGCAGCGATGCCGGACAGGTGCGGGTTGTCGGGGATCGCTGGAAGGACCCGCTGCTGCTGGACGAGCTGCTCAGCGAGGACGAAAGGCTGATCAGGGATACCGCCTCCGACTGGTGCCGGGACCGGCTGCTGCCGCGGGTCCGGGACGGTCACCGTCACGAGCGATTCGATCGCGCGATCATGACCGAAATGGGGGCGTTGGGCCTGCTGGGGGCGCCGCTGTCCGGCTATGGCTGTGCCGGGGTCAACCATGTGGCCTACGGCCTGATTGCGCGGGAAGTCGAGCGGGTGGACAGCGGTTACCGGTCGGCGCTGTCGGTCCAGTCGAGCCTGGTGATGTTCCCGATTCACGCCTATGGCAGCGAGGCGCAGCGGCGAAAATACCTGCCGCTGCTGGTCTCGGGCGAATGGATCGGCTGTTTTGGCCTGACCGAGCCCGATGCCGGCTCGGATCCCGCGGCCATGACCACCCGCGCCCGGAGCCGGGGCGACGGCTTTGTGCTGTCCGGCACCAAGACCTGGATCACCAACGCCCCGATTGCCGACCTGTTCATCGTCTGGGCCTGGACCGACGATGGCGACATCCGCGGTTTCATTCTGGAAAAGGGCATGGCCGGACTGTCCGCCCCGGCCATCGAGGGCAAGTTCAGCCTGCGCACCTCGCCCACCGGCCAGATCGTCCTGGATCAGGTGGCGGTGTCGGCCGACCAGATTCTGCCGGGAGTCCGCGGGCTCAAAGGGCCGTTCGGCTGCCTCAACAAGGCCCGTTACGGCATCGCCTGGGGCGCCATGGGGGCGGCGGAATTCTGCTGGCACACCGCCCGCGACTATGCCTGTCAGCGCCGGGTGTTCGGTCGGCCGCTGGCCGCCACCCAACTGGTGCAGAAGAAACTGGCGGACATGCAGACCGAGATCACCCTGGGTCTGCTGGGTGCGCTGCGTCTGGGGCGCCTGATCGATGCCGGCACCGCTTCGCCCGAGGCGGTTTCCCTGATGAAACGCAACAACTGCGGCAAGTCGCTCGACATCGCCCGCGCCGCCCGCGACATCCTGGGCGGCAACGGCATTGCCGATGACTATCACGTCATCCGCCACGTTCTTAACCTGGAGACCGTCAACACCTATGAAGGGACCCACGATATCCACGCCCTGATTCTGGGGCGCGCGATCACGGGAATTCCGGCCTTTGGCTGACCGGGGGTCGTGTCCCGGAGCAAGGCGCCGGGATGGGCAGGAGGCCGCGGAAATTCAGACCGGAGGCGCGGTGCGGGTCGGCTCAAGAGTCGCGGAAGCAGAAGCGGGAGCGGTCGAAGGGAAAGGGGTGTATTCAAGGGCGGCCGACCAGAAGCGTTCAAGCCGGTGCATGATTTCGTTGCAGCGGTCGAACTCCTCGGTCTTGAACCCGGCGGCATCGAGAGCCCCGATCTGGCGCTCGAACATCGCCTTGATCTTGCCGCGCAGCTCCAATCCCTTATCCGAAAGCCGGACCCGGACCGAACGTCGGTCGTGGGGCGACCGCTCCTGGCCAAGATAGCCGTTCTCGACCATTTTCTTGACGTTGTACGAGACGTTGGAGCCCAGATAGTAGCCCCGGGCGGTCAGTTCCCCGACCGTCATCTCGTCTTCGCCAATGTTATAAAGAATCAGACTTTGGACATTGTTAATATCTTGGTAGCCCAGGCGATCCAGTTCAACCTTCAGCACTTCGAGAAAGTGCCGGTGCAACCTTTCAATCAAGAGGATGCTTTCATAATAGGGCTGATGCACCGTCGTCTCCTATAGCTTGAACCAGTCTTGTCGTCGCTTGCCGCAATGCCACATGTCGCCAATATAGTACCGATGGTTCGCGGTACGCCATCCACTTGTTTTCCCGGGGCCCGGACCGGCGCCAGAGGTTGGGTCCGCCGGTGGCGCCGGGCCGTTGGCCGCAGCGACCACGACATTAAGCTTTTAATTCATCATAAATCAACCATTGGTCAGACCGATTCCGATTGGCTGCCCGCCGGAAAGCCGGGGTGTTCAGGGGAAGGGGGGCGGTTGATGGCTGGCGGCGTCGGCGGCGACCTGGGCGTCCACCGCGGCGACCGCTGACATGTTGACGATGCCGCGCACGCTGGCGGACTGGCTCAGGATGTGTGCGGGTTTGGCGGTGCCCAGCAGGATCGGTCCCACCGACAGACAGTCGGCCACCGAGCGCGCGAGGTTGAGGGCGATGTGGGCGGCGTCCAGGGACGGCATGACCAGCAGATTGGCCTCGCCCTTCAGTCGCGAATTGGGGAACAGCCGGTGGCGGATGTCTTCGGACAATGCGGCATGGGCCTGCATTTCCCCTTCGACTTCCAGATCCGGGGCGCGGCGCAGGATCAACTCCAGGGCGTGACGCATCTTGATGGCCGAGGGCGTGCTCTGACTGCCGAAATTGGAGTGCGACACCAAGGCGATCTTGGGTTGGATCAGGAACCGCCGCACCGCCGCGGCGGCCAGGATGGTCATTTCGGCGATCTGTTCGGCGGTCGGGTCGTGGTTGACGTGGGTATCGCACAGGAAAATGGTGCCGCGGCGCAGAATCAGGGCGTTGAGCGCCGAGGCGTGACTGACCCCCGGATGCAGGCCGAGAATGTCGATGGTGTTCCTGAGATGGCCGGCGGCGTTGCCGATGGCGCCGGCCAGCAGGGCATCGGCTTCGCCCCGCTGGACCATCAGCGCCGCGATGACCGTGGTGTTGGTGCGGACCACGGTCTGGGCCGAGGACGGGGTGATGCCCCGGCGTTCCATCAGTCGGTGATAGAGCGACCAGTATTCGGGGTAGCGCGGATCGCTTTCGGGATCGCACAGGTCAAAATCGGTACCGGCTTCCAGCCGCAGACCGTGGCGGGCGATGCGGCGGATCATGACTTCGCGCCGTCCGATCAGGATCGGCCGGGCCAGTCCCTCGTCCACCACCACCTGGACCGCCTGGAGCACCCTCGGGTCTTCGCCTTCGGCATAGACCACCCGCTTGAGGTCGAGTCGCGCCCGGGCGAACAATGGCCGCATGGCCTGGCCCGAGCGGTAGACGAACTGGCTGAGCCGTTCCCGATAGACATCGAAATCCTCGATCGGTCGGGTCGCGACGCCGCTGTCCATGGCCGCCCGGGCCACCGCCGGGGCGATGGCGACGATCAACCGCGGATCGAAGGGCTTGGGAATGATGTAGTCGGGGCCGAACTTCAGCGGGGCGTCGCCGTAGGCCGCCGCCACCACGTCGCTCGACTCGGCGTGGGCCAGATCGGCGATGGCCTCCACCGCGGCGTGCTTCATCGCCTCGTTGATGGTGGTGGCGCCCACATCCAGCGCCCCCCGGAAGATGAACGGGAAGCACAGGACGTTGTTGACCTGATTCGGGAAATCGGAGCGGCCGGTGGCCATCACCGCGTCGCTGCGGACCTTGCGGACCTCGTCGGGCAGAATCTCGGGGGTCGGGTTGGCCAGCGCCAGGATCAGCGGCCGCGGCGCCATCTCCGCCACCATCTCGGGCTTCAGCACCCGGGCCGCCGACAGGCCAAGGAAGATGTCGGCGCCGACAATCGCCTCGGCCAGCGTGCGCTGGCTGGTGTCGCGGGCGTAGCGCGCCTTGCGCTGGTCCATCAGTTCGACCCGGCCCTGGTAGACCACCCCGGCCAGGTCCGTGACCGTGATGTTTTCGAGGGGCAGTCCGACCAGATCCACCAGCAGGTCGAGGCAGGCCAGCGCCGCGGCCCCCGCTCCCGACGATACCAGCCGGACCTCGCGGAGAGACTTGCCCACCACCTTAAGACCATTCAGCACGGCCGCGGCGACGATGATGGCGGTGCCGTGCTGGTCGTCGTGGAATACCGGAATCTTCATGCGGGCGCGTAGCTTGGCCTCGACCTCGAAGCACTCCGGCGCCTTGATGTCTTCGAGGTTGATGCCGCCGAAGGTCGGCTCCAGGGCCGCCACGATATCCACCAGCTTGTCGACATCGGTTTCGTTGACCTCGATATCGAAAACGTCGATGCCGGCGAACTTCTTGAACAGGACCCCCTTGCCCTCCATCACCGGCTTGGCCGCCAGCGGCCCGATGGCGCCCAGCCCCAGCACCGCGGTCCCGTTGGTCAGCACCGCCACCAGATTGGCGCGGGCGGTCAGGGTGCTGACTTCCCGGGGGTCCGCGACGATCGCCTCGCAGGCGGCGGCAACCCCGGGGGAGTAGGCCAGCGCCAGATCGCGCTGGTTGGCCAGCGGCTTGGTCGGGTTGACCTCAATCTTGCCCGGAGTCGGATAGCGATGATAGTCGAGTGCGCTTTGCAGCAGGCTTTTGGTCATGGCGGCCCCGGACAGGATGACTTACCCCGCCCACAGCCATCGGCTCAACCACCATGATACCGGATCACGCGGCGCCTGGCGGGAACGGACGGCTTCAGCCCCAGGGGGAAACCGTCACCGGCTGCCCGGACCGCTGGGGGGCGGGGCATCCGGAAAAAATGGTGCGGTCGAGAAGACTCGAACTTCCACGGGATCTCTCCCACAGCGACCTCAACGCTGCGCGTCTACCAGTTCCGCCACGACCGCATATCCATCTGGCGTGCCCTTGGGTTGCCGGAAATAGCAAATCCCGGGCGTCGGATCAAGGGTCTTGCCGCCGCCGCGACCTTATTTTTCATTCGGGAGTGACGCCGGTGGCGAAAGGCCGGTGCCGACGGGGAGGGAGTCGGAAAGCAGGGTTGCCAGAGCCGGCGGAAACGGGTACCGTGGCTTCGACGCTTGCTTTTGCCGGCTGGTGCTGGCTTGTGTCCAGGTCAGGGTGCCGGCCGAAAAAAGGGGGCGTCGTCGGGTTGGCAAAGGGTCCGCGTAGCTCAGCAGGATAGAGCACAAGTTTCCTTGTTTGTGAAAAACTGGGCGTTGCATTCGGAAACGGTGCAATGGATTCGCTCAAAGTCGGGGAAAGCTACCGCGCGCTTGCGCATTGCCAATCCCGAGCCAAGCCCCGATCGGCGACGCTGCCGGTGGGGGAAGGTGTAGAGACTGGATGGGCGACACCTGACGGCCGCAGGGCCATGGTGAAGGGACAGTCCAGACCACGAACGCCTGAGGGCGGCGGCGAAAGCCGAAGTGGTATGAAACTTGGGGCCGGGGGTTCGAGTCCCTCCGCGGACGCCAGCACTGTCTGAGAACAATCAAGGCACCGATGGCTTTCGCCCGGGAGTTCCGGGACCGGCGGCGTGGGCGGGGACCGCACCATCATGTCTTGGGAGTGGGCATGTCTTTGGAGTGGGCGGAAACGATCGCGGTTTTCGTGGCGGCGCTGGCGGTCTACGTGCGGGCCAACGTGGTGGCGCGGCGGCCGGTCGACCCCTTCCGTCCACGATGGATTCCTCCGGTGCCGCTGATGGGCGTGGCGGCGGTGGTGGCCATCCTGGCGCTGGCCCACATGATCAGCCTCGCCACCGGAACGCCCTTTAAGGGCGGGGGTCCCTGAGCCGGCTTCCGGTCACGGCGGCGGGCCGGTGGTCAGGGCCTGCCGGGCGCCGGCGTCGCGGCGAATTCGGCAAGCCGGGCGGCAACTCCGTTGACCGGTGTCTCCCAATCGCCGCTTTGGGGCTGGCGGAAGATGCGCAGGCTGGGATACCAGGGGCTGTCCTCACGGTCTTCCAACCACCGCCAGCACCCGTTATGGCGTGACAGCATCCAGACCGGCCTGCCCAACGCCCCGGCCAGATGGATGCACGAGGTATCGACGCCGATCACCAGATCAAGATTGGCCACCAGCGCCGCGGTGTCGGCGAAGTCGGTGACGGTATCCATGAAATCCACCAGCGCCGCCCCGGGCAGCGGCAGCCGGGCCTGACCGGCCGGCGCGCCCTTTTGCAGACTGAAGAATTGTCCTGAGCCTGGAACACCACGCCCAGGCTGTTGTGCGCCTCGGCGTATTTCGGACGTAACGCGAGCGCACGCCGATGGGCTGCCGCGGCTTCGTCCAGCGCACCGAGAGCGCGCAGCGATTTGCCCAGGTTGTGGAGCGTCACGGCGTCGTCCGGTCTGACCGCCAGCCCCTGCCGGAACGCCGACACCGCCGCCTCATGGGCGCCTTCGGCGGCCAGGGCCAGGCCGAGGCAGCGCAGCAGCACCGGGTCTTCGGGGGCGCGGGTCAGGAGTTGGCCGATCGCCGCCGCGATCCCGGTCCGATCGCTGCGGCCACAGAGTTCCACGGCCTGATCGCGCAACGCGGCAAGCTGTCGGGGCGGCAGCGCCGCCGTCGGCGGGGCGGGCTGGGACGGACTCACGGGAAGGGTCGCGGACCCGCTCTCCAGCCGTTGCGACAGGATGGCGATGGCGTGCGGATGGCCCGAGCCGCGGGCGACGGTCAGCAGCAGCGCCAGAATCCCGGGGTTGCCGATGCGGGCAATCACCCACCGCGACAGGATGATCCGGGTCAGCCAGCGCGCCAGCAAACCGGGCTTCGGTGCCGCGTTCCCGGGCAGTGCCGCGGCGATCGGCGAGCCCGCCGGTACCGCCACTGACGACGCCGCCGGGGCCGGAATTTCCGGGTCCCGGCGCGGCCGGGGTCGCCTCTGGAGACCGCGGCGTGACGGGACTTTCCTTGTCATCATCCAACCCTGAACCTATTTCTCCCGAAGGCGGCAGGCTAGCCCCGGCGTCATCGCCGGACAAGCGGCAAGAGCCGGGTTTCCGGCAAGGCCAACCCCGCGGTCCGTCTTTTCCGCGGCGCCGTGACGCCTGTCCGGCGGCCCGGGCCATGCTATGAATGGGGCCTCAAGGACGGACCGCGCCGGAGGGGGAACGTTACCATGCTGCTTGCCGCCGATCGCTCGCAACTGCTGATCATCGACGTCCAGGAACGGCTGGTGCCGGCCATGCACGGCCCGGAACCGCTGCTGGCCAATCTCGGCGTGCTGCTGCGCGCGGCGCCGGTGCTGGGGGTGCCGGCGCTGGCCAGCGAGCAGTACCCGCGGGGGTTGGGCCGGACCCTGCCCGGAATCGCGGACCTGCTGGTTGCCGCCGGGGACACCGCCGGGCCGTTCGAAAAGGTCCACTTTTCGTGCATGGCGGAACCGGGATTCGCCGATCGCCTGGCCGCCGGCCGGGAGCAGATCGTGATCGCCGGCATCGAGACCCATGTCTGCGTGCTTCAGACCGCGCTGTCCCTGCGCGCCGCCGGACACGCCTGTTTCGTGGTTGCCGACGCCTGTTCGTCGCGAACGGTGGCCAGCGCCGAACTGGCATTGGCCCGCCTGCGGGACGCCGGGGTTACGGTGGTCAGCACCGAGATGGTGCTGTTCGAATGGCTGCACCGGGCCGGCACCCCGGCGTTCAAGGCCCTGAGCCCGCTGGTGCGCTGATGGCCGACGCCGTTTCCGAACCCCGTATCCCGCTGCTGTTCCTGCCCGGATTGCTGTGCGATCGGGCGCTGTGGGAGTGTCAGGTCCGCCATCTGGCCGATATCGCCGACTCGAGGGTCATGGATGTGACCCGGGAGGACAGCGTCGCCGCCCTGGCCGCCTCGGTGCTGGCCGGGGCGCCGCCGCGCTTTGCCCTGGCCGGTCTCTCGATGGGCGGCTACGTGGCCTTCGAGATTCTGCGCGAGGCGCCGGAGCGGGTGATCAGGCTGGCGCTGGTGGATACCACCGCCCGGCCCGATACTCCCGAGCAGCAGTCGCGCCGGCGCGGCCTGATCGGTCTTGCGCGTTCGGGCCGGTTCCGCGGGGTTACGCCGCGTCTGCTGCCCTTGCTGATTCATCCCGACCGCCAGTCCGATACCCCGCTGACGACCACGGTGATGGCCATGGCCGAGCGGGTCGGTCAGGAGGCGTTCGTCCGCCAGCAGACCGCGATCATGGGCCGGCCCGACAGCCGCCCGGGTCTTTCCGCCATCGGCTGCCCCACTCTGGCCATCGGCGGCCGCGAGGATGCGCTGACCCCACCGGAATTGCTGGCCGAGATCGCCGGGGCCATCCCCGGCGCGCGCCATGTCATCATCGAGGAGTGCGGCCATCTGCCGCCGCTGGAACGGCCCCACGCGGTCTCGGCGTTGCTTCGCCAATGGCTGACCTATGACTGAGACCGGCGCGCCCGGCTTCCCCGGTTGTCGCTTCCCCGGTCGTTGCGGCGCCGGCAAGCCGCGGGCATTTTTCAGGGATTTATTGTGACATGAGACGACACCGCGCCACCGTCTATATGGCGGGTCCGCTGTTCACTGGAGCCGAGCGTCGTTACAACGTTCATCTGGCGGAAATCCTGCGCAGCCTGCTGCCGGATTTCCGCTTTGTGCTGCCGCAGGAACGCGCGGTCCAATTTCTCCCGGACCTGTGTGCCGTGGTCGAAGATTGCCTCAGGCAAGTGCGGGACGCCGATCAGATCCTGGCGTGCCTGGACGGACCCGACACGGACTCGGGAACGTGCGTCGAAATCGGCTATGCCATTGCTCTCGGCAAGCCGGTCCTGGGTTACCGGACCGATTTCCGCGGTTCGGAGATTGACGGAGTCAACGCCATGGTTCGCTATGGCTGTACAGAGTATCTGGTTGCGCCATCAATCGGGCACTCCGTCGAGCAACTGGCCGCGATGATCGCGGAGAAACTGTCTGAACGAAAGCAGTAAAGCCAGGTCCGGTCAAATATTCAGCAGATGGCATGGATCAGGGCCGCGACGCTGGTGCTGCCCTTCAGGATGGCCAGGAGAAACAGAGCGACAAAAAGAACGATGGCTCCACCGATCATCCGGGGCAGCCAGACCGCATGACTGATCAGAATACTTCCTAAGACCGAGTGCCTGTAGGTCCACTGGCCGCCGGCCAATCGCTGATAATTGCCGTCTTCGTGCCAGTCTTCGCCGGCCTTCTTGTCTTCTTGCGAGAGGATCCCGGGTCGGTGCCAGCCGGGCAGGCCGGCCGGACCGGACAGGGATGCGTTTTGCTCGTCAAGGCCGGCGAACAGGAAATTGCGCTCGGATTGCCTGAGGACCTCTTCACCCCAGCGGACCAACTGGCTGTTTCTGATATCAAGGCAGAGAAATCCGAAGGCAGCAGCCGCTCCCGAGATCGCGATGATCGCGGCGGCAAGAAAATGAGAATTGTCTATAAGCGTTGCGTAAGCATTGATGACCAGCGAAGATGCGATAATAAAGTAGTTAAAGACCGTCATGCGCTGACGGGCATGGAAATCAAACCAAGCCCAGCCATACTGATAACGCGCCCGCGAGACATCCAGGCGGCTGGTATCAAACGGCACCATGTTCTCAATTTTCCCTGGAGCGCCCTGGGGCATTGTTAACGTCTCCTAAGCGCGGCGCAAGGCCATGGTTCTTCCGATTGCGGCTTCCACCGTCTCGATGAACAGGCGACGCAATATCTCGGGTGGGCGGCGATCGGTGCGTCTGGCGAGAATCAGCTCCAGATTTGGCTGCTTCAAGGCGCCTGCGGTCGCGAGGTGGACCGGATTGTCTTCGATATAGCAGACTTTCCGTGTGTAAAATTCCCGGCAAAGCAGATCAATCTGACGATCCTTGGTCACCCTTCCGACGTTGTAAATCTCAATCGGAATGATGTTCCGCCGCCTGAGAAAGTTACGCATCCGTTCGACCGCGTACCAGCCGCTTCGGGCGGTCAGAATGAACAGCGGACTGATCGCCGATGCCTCCATAACCTGATTGATCGCCGGTCCGGTCTCGATATCGATGCCGAGGCGAAGCGCGCTGGCTTGATAAAGCAGGTGTCGTTGATAGTTGATCTCCATCGCTTGACATCGAAGATCGAAGAACGCCGCCGCTTTGGACAGCAGATTGTCTTCGTCCGGCCAGCTCCGCAGATGATAGATGTCGTCTTCTGTCGACGAACTGATGACCCCATCGAAATCAAAGACGTAAACCGAGTCCGGGCTGATGCGGACGGACGGGAGAGATGTGGTGCCGTGAGGCGGCTCGGCGCAACCGAACGCCGGGTCGCGAGCCAGGCTTTGAGACCCCTTCAAAAGCGGCTCCTTCGCCAGGGGCCGATCCGATCCACCCTCACAGTCGGCTGCCATCCGTTCCACTCCCGGCGTCGGGTGATGCCGCATTCACGGCCCGGAGTCTACATCTTGGGTTGATGCTATCACAAGGCCCCACCTCATGGGAATTCTTCGTGACCGAATCCGGGGGGCGGGAGACCCAGGACCGGACCGGAGTCCCGGGATGCCGTCGCCGATCCGGGGCCGCAGCGGAACGGGTGTGTCCGGCGGAAAAGCGGAGAGCCGGGGCCGGGGTGTCTCCGCACGCGGTGGGCCGGAGGAGAATCGCCGTTGTCCGGTCCGGGGGGTTGCGCCTGCACCGGCAGCTATGGCAATAAGCTCCGTGGTCCGGGCCGCCGCGCAACAGTGCTGACGCGAAGCGTCGTCTCCGCCCCCGCACGTTTTTTCTGACGAGATCTCCATGAGAAAACCTGTACTCAAGGCCGTGTTTCCAGTAGCCGGACTCGGGACGCGCTTCCTGCCTGCAACGAAAGCGATCCCGAAGGAAATGCTGCCGCTGGTGGACAAGCCGCTGCTCCAGCACGCGGTGGACGAGGCCCGGGCCGCCGGTATCGAGGAATTCGTTTTCGTGACCGGCGGCGGCAAACGCGCGATCGAAGATCATTTCGACGCCGACGCCGAACTCAATCGATTCCTCGAACTCAAGCACAATACCGAAGGTCTGGATGCGGTACGCCAGACCGAGATCGCCCCGGGCAAGCTGTTCTATACCCGCCAGCAGCAGCCCTTGGGTCTCGGTCACGCGGTATGGTGCGCCCGGGCGGTGGTGGGCAGCGATCCTTTTGCCATTATCCTGCCCGACGACTACGTGCTGTCGCAGACGCCCTGCCTCAAGCAGATGGTCGAGGCGTATCAGGAGGTAGGCGGCAATATCGTCGCGGTCGAGAATGTCCCGCGCGAGCATACCAACCGGTACGGCATCCTCAAGATCGGGAGCGATGACGGCCGGCTCGTCACCGTCGAGGGGCTGGTCGAGAAGCCGGCGCCGGCCGAGGCGCCGTCGACGCTGTCGATCATCGGCCGTTATATCTTGCAGCCGGAGGTCATGGACCATCTGTCGCGCCACGAACGCGGCACCGGCAATGAAATTCAACTGACCGACGCCATGGCCCGACTGGTGGGCCAGCAGCCGTTTCATGGCCTGCATTTCGAGGGTACCCGTTTTGACTGCGGCGGCAAGGTCGGTTTTCTTGAGGCGACCATCGCCCACGCCCTGACCCGCCCGGACATGGCCGACAATGTCCGTCGGGTCCTGAAGAAATATTCGTCCTGAGGTTGTCGGCCGGGCACCCCTGATTACCGGCCGGGGACCGGCAGACCAAGGTGGCGGAACTCTGGCAGCAAGCAAGGGGACGAGATGCGCATTGCCATGATCGGAACCGGGTATGTCGGGCTGGTGTCCGGCGCCTGTTTCTCCGAATTCGGCGGCACCACGGTTTGTGTCGATAAGGATGCCGACAAGATCGCGCGGTTGACCCGGGGCGAGATTCCGATTTTCGAGCCGGGGCTGGACGATCTGGTGCAAAAGAACGTTCAGGCGGGCCGCCTGTCGTTCTCTCTGGATCTGCAATCGGCGGTGGCCGGGGCCGACGCGGTGTTCATCGCGGTGGGGACCCCGTCGCGACGCGGCGACGGTTACGCCGATCTCAGCTATGTCTTTGCCGCCGCCGAAGAACTGGCCCGTGGATTGGATGGTTACACGGTGGTCGTGACCAAGTCGACGGTGCCGGTCGGCACCGGTCGCGAGGTTGAGCGCATCATCCGGGGTGTCCGTCCCGATGCCGACTTCGACGTGGCCTCCAATCCCGAATTCCTGCGCGAAGGGTCGGCGATCAGCGACTTCATGCGCCCCGACCGGGTGGTGATCGGGACCGGGGCCGAGCGTGCCCGCGAGGTGATGCGCCGGCTGTACCGGCCATTGTACCTGATCGAGACCCCGATCGTGATGACCTCGCTGGAGACCGCGGAGCTGATCAAGTACGCGGCCAACGCCTTTCTGGCCACCAAGATCACCTTCATCAACGAAATGGCCGATCTTTGCGAGCGGGTGGGCGCCGACGTTCACGATGTGGCGCGCGGCATCGGCCTTGACGGTCGTATCGGCAAGAAATTCCTGCATCCCGGGCCGGGTTACGGCGGCTCGTGCTTTCCCAAGGACACCCTGGCGCTGGTGCGCACCGCACAGGATGCCGGTGCCCCGGTCCGCATTGTCGAGACCGTGGTCGAGATCAACGACCGCCGCAAGAAGCAGATGGCCGACCGGATCATCGCCGCTTGCGGCGGCTCGGTGACGGGGCAGACCATCGCCGTGCTCGGCGTCACCTTCAAGCCCAACACCGACGACATGCGGGACAGCCCCTCCCTCGACATCGTGCCGGCCCTGCTGGCCGCCGGGGCCACGGTTCGGGCCTACGACCCCGAGGGCATGACCGAGGCGGCGAAGCTGCTGCCCGGGGTTCAGTGGTGCCCGGACGCCGCCGCGGCCCTGACCGGGGCCGACGCCGTGGCGCTGCTGACTGAGTGGAACGAGTTCCGGGCGCTGGATACCGGCCGGATGCGCCGCCTGATGCGGGGTAATGTGGTCGTTGACCTGCGTAACGTTTACAGCCCGGGTGACATGGCCGCCGCCGGCTTCGAGTATTCGTCGATCGGGCGCCCGCGCCGGCCACTGGCCAACGCCGGAGGGGATCAGTAGGCGGCAATTTCCAAGAGGGAGCGGAGCCGGCGGCTCCGGCGCCGTTCAGACACTCCAGGCGGCACCGGAGCCGGGGGCTCCGGCGCCGTTCAGACACACCCAGAATTGCCGAACAACAAGGGATCGGAGATGACCGAAGCGCACCGTTTTCACCCGACCATTCTGCGTGAATACGATATTCGCGGGGTGGTCGGGGAAACCTTGAATTCGTCCGACCTCCGGGCACTGGGCCGGGCGTTCGGGACGCTGGTGGTGCGTCGGGGCGGGCAGCGGGTGTGCGTCGGCTATGACGGCCGGGTCAGTTCGCCCGAACTGGAGGCGGCGCTGGTGGGCGGGCTGGTGGCCTGCGGCCTGACCGTGGAGCGCATTGGCCTGGGACCGACGCCCATGCTCTATTACGCCACCCGCGAACACGGTGCTGACGCCGGGCTGATGATCACCGGTTCCCACAATCCGCCCGACTACAACGGCATCAAGATGATGCTGGGCAAGGGGCCGTTTTATGGCCAGGCGATTCAGGAACTGGGTGTCGCGACCCAGGCGGCCGATTACGTGGACGGGGCCGGGCAGGCGGTGGAGATCGATGTTCGCGAGGCTTATGTCGAGCGGCTGCTCCGGGACTATGACGGCCCGCGTCCGCTCAAGGTGGCCTGGGATGCCGGGAACGGCGCCACCGGGGAAATTCTCCGCCGGCTGACCGCCCGTTTGCCGGGCGAGCATGTGCTGCTGTTCGATGACATCGATGGAAATTTCCCCAACCACCACCCGGACCCGACGGTGGCGGAGAATCTGGTCGATCTCCAGCGGGTGGTGGCCGAGCAGGGCTGCGACCTGGGAATCGGGTTTGACGGCGACGGCGACCGGATCGGCGCCATCGACCATCTGGGCCGCATCGTCTGGGGCGATCAGCTTCTGGCGCTCTATGCCGCGGTGGTCCTGCGCACCCATCCCGGCGCCACCATCATCGCCGATGTGAAGGCCAGTCAGACGCTGTTCGACGAGGTGGCCCGACTGGGCGGCAAGCCGCTGATGTGGAAGACCGGCCATTCGCTGCTCAAGGCCAAGATGGCCGAAACCGGCTCGCCGCTGGCTGGAGAAATGAGCGGCCACATATTTTTTGCTGACAAGTGGTATGGCTTCGACGACGCCCTCTATTGTGCCGTGCGTTTGTTGGCCCTGGTCTCCCATGCCGGGGTGAGCCTGGCCGAACTGCGGGACGGGTTGCCGGCGGTGATCAACACCCCGGAGATTCGCTTCCAGGTCAGCGAAGAGCGCAAGTTCGCGGTGGTGGCCGAGGTCAGGAGCCGGTTGCGGGACGAGGGGGTGACGGTCAACGACATCGACGGGGTCCGGGTCAACACCCCCGATGGCTGGTGGCTGTTGCGCGCTTCCAATACGCAGGACGTGCTGGTCGCCCGCGCCGAGGCGTTCACGGTGGCGGGTCTTGCCCGGCTCAAGGCGGTGCTGGCTGACCAGCTTGCCCGCTCGGGGGTTCGTGCCCCCGCTGATTTTTAGATTTTGCAGGGCTCTGCCCCATAGGCGCTAGGATATCACTATTGTCTTGATTTTGCAGGGCTCTGCCCTGCACCCGCAGGGAGGCGAGCCTCCTTGACCTCAGACGTCACGGGTTCCAGGGGCCGCCGGCCCTTGGTGGGTCCAGGGCAAAGCCCCGGTCGGGGTCAGGGGGGCACGGCCCCCTTGCCTCATCCTTCGCGTCCGCCCGCAGACCATCCAGGAACTCACGAATCCGACCAGCGCACCAGTCCGGTTCGGTGAGCGGCAGCAGGTGCCCGCCGTGGGCGAGACGAACCGTTGTGACCTCGGGGAAGTTGAGGAAGCAGTGCTCGTCCATGCCGACGGGCAGAATCGGGTCGGCGCCGCCCGAAAGAGCCAGGATCGGCGCCGGGGTTGTGACGCCACCGGCCACCGGGCGGGCGTCCCAGTGGCGGAGCCAGATCAGGCCGGCCAGCAGGCTGTCGGGGACCGGGCGGTCGGGCAGCGGCGCCGATTCGCCACAGCGGCGCCGAAATTCCTGGGTGACTCCGGCCGGATCGGCGGGCAGGCGGCGGAGCATCCGGTCGACCAGCCGTGCCGGCACCGCCGGGGCGTAATCGGGCGCATCGACGAAGCGGGGAAAGCCGTTGATCGAGACCAGCCCGTGCCAGCGGAACGGCCGGGTATGGAGCAACCACAGCACCCCCAGCGAATGGCCGACCGCCACCACCGGGCGGTCGGGGGCAAAGGCCGGGCCGTTGGGCGGGCCGAAGAAGCCAAGATCGATGGTCACGGCGTCCAGCTCCGGCAGGGCCGAACACAGCCCTTGCCAGAGCCGGTGATCGAAACCCCAACCATGGACCAGCACCAGCCGCGGTCCGCTCCTGGTGATCACCGGGCTCATGGTGCGGCTCCCGGGGGTCGGGTGGCGGTGATGACCGGCGGCAGGAGGGTGGTGGCGGCGGCAATCAGCCGATCCACATCCGCCGCCTGGTGGACGGCCGAGAGAGCGAAACGGAGGCGGCTGGTGCCGGCCGGCACCGTCGGCGGCCGGATGGCGACGGCCAGGATGCCGGCCTCTTCCAGGGCCCGGGCGGCGTCCAGGGCGGCGCCGGCGCCGCCCACCAGCGCCGGCACGATCTGGGTGCTGGAGGCGCCGGTGTCGATGCCCGCGGCGTTCAGGGCGGCGCGCAGGCGCCCGGCCTGGGTCAGCAGGTGGGCACGCTCGGGCTCCAGTCCCGGAACCACATCCAGGGCGGCATCCATCGCCCCCAGCACCGCCGGTGGCAGCGCGGTGGCATAGATGAAGCCGGAGCAGCGGTTCACCAGCAACCGGCACAGCCGTTGCGACCCGGCGACATAGGCGCCGAACCCGCCCAGCGCCTTGCTGAAGGTGCCCATGGCCAGGTCGATCTGGCCCGGCAGGGCCGTGGTCAGGCCCATGCCGTTGGGGCCGAGAACGCCGGTGGCATGGGCCTCGTCCACATAGAGGAAGGCGTCGTGGCGTTCGGCCAGGGTGGCCAGCGCCGGCAGATCGGCGCGGTCGCCATCCATGCTGAACACGCTTTCGGTGACGATGAAGCGGCGGCCGGGCAGGCCGGCCCGGGCCTTCAGCAGGTCTTCCAGGTGATCCAGGTCGTTGTGGCGAAACCGCCATTGCCGGACCCCGGCCGCCCGGCAACCGTGGTGCAGGCTGGCATGGATCAACCGGTCGGTAAACACCAGCGCCTCGGCACCCAGAACCTCCCGGTCGAACAGCGCCGGCAGCAGGGCGGCGTTGGCCTGCCAGCCCGAGGTCAGCAACAGCGCAGCCTCGGTACCCTTGAGCCGGGCCAGCTTGGTCTCGACCTGCCGGTGCAGGTCGAGGGTTCCCGAGACCAGCCGGGATGCCCCGGCGCCGGTGCCCCAGTGCCGGGTCCAGTCCCGGGCGCGCTCGATCAGGGCTGGATGCCGGGACAGGCCAAGGTAATCATTGGCCGAAAAATTAAGCAACTCGCGGCCGTCCCGCCGCACCCGGCCGGGACCGGCGGCGGCCACCGGTCGCAGGACACGCAGGCCCTGGTTGGCCGCCAGGGCTTCCAGATGTTCGGCAAACAGCGCATCGAATCGGGACATCGGCCGGACGGGTGAGAAATCGGGGGAGCAGGCGTGGTGGCCAGCATATCAGAAGTCGGGCCGGGTGGCAGTCCCCTGCCGTTGAGGCCGAGAGGAGGGGGGCTTCGCTCCCAAACCCCGACCAGGGGCTTTGCCCCTGGACCCCACCACGGGCCGACGGCCCTTGGAACCCGGGACTTATTCGGCCGGAAGCGCCATCGGGGCGGGCGGAAGGTCCGACGCGGCGGCGGTGCGGCGGCGGTCGGCGGGCAACAGCAGCGCCGCGAGAAACGCGGTCACGGCCAGCCCGCCCAAGGTCAGGAACAGGCCGTCGAAGTTACCGGTCCACTGCCAGGACAGCGCCACAAGCTGCACCGCGAGCGGTCCCACCCCGAAGCTCAGGACGTATTTGGCGCCGTAAGCGAGGCCACGGTAGCGGCCCGGGGTGAAGCGCGCCAGCAACACGTTTTCCACGGGAATCTGGAGGTTCTGGCACGACACCATGACCAGCGCCAGCACCGGCACCGGTGCCCCCGACAGCGCGGTGGCCAGTACCATCAGCGGCACCTGGAGCACAAGGCAGCAGGCATAAAGATATTTTGTCTGCAACCGATCGGCGAGCCAGCCCCCCCAGAGCTGGGGCAGCGAACCGACCAGATAGATCACCGTGACCATGCCGCCGACGCCAAGGGTGCTGTCGCCGACCAGGCCCGACAGGCGGTTGTCGAACCATTTGGGCATGGCGACCATCATGGAATTCCACATCAGCCCGCCGACCGCCATGGTCACGGACAACACCAGAAAGGCCCGGATCACGTCGCCGCGGTCGGCCTTGGGCTGGGGCCGGAGGTCGACCTTGCGATCCCTGACCAGACCCAGGGCGATGCAGACGGCCAGCGCGGCGCCGGTGGCGATGGCCACCGCGCCGGGGATGATAAAGGCCGCGCGCCAACTGATCAGGTCGGTGAGCGTGCCCGCGACCAGCGCGGCCGTGGCGACGCCGAGGCTGCCGAACAGCCCCTGAGTCCCGAGCGCGGCGCCCGTGTTGACGGTGTTCTTGACCAGCCAGGACATGCCGACCGGATGATAGATCGAGGCGCCCAGCCCCAGCACGGTCAGCGCCAGGGTCAGGGCGAGGGGGCCGTCCGCGAAGCCGGCGGCGACCGCGCCGCCGCCGGTCAGCACGAAAAACACCACCATCATCCGGGCATCGCTCCAGCGGTCGCCCAGCCAGCCGGCCAGCGGGGCGCCCAGCCCGATCATCAGCGAGCCCACCGTCCACAGCCGGATCAGGTCGTCGTAGCTCATCGACCACGCCGGCTCCAGCGCCAGCACCACGGTCAGGAACAGCGCCGCGAGGACGTGCATCATGGTATGGCCGGCCCAGGAAAACCCGATCGACAGGCGGGCGGACAGGTCGGACATGACGGCTCCTTGAAAACCCTGGAGATGGCTGCGGAGATGGCTGCGGCGCCGGTGCCGCGGGCAGTATGGGGGAGCCCTGGTTCGCATCTTGCCGGGACCGCCGCAACCCGGATCGACGCATGTCGGTCATGCCTGCGTCGGGGCGGTGGTCTCCGCGATGAGCCATCCGAGGTAATTGGCCTCGATGCGGCCGGCCGGCAGTTCGACGATGCAAGGGGTCGAGTAGCTGTGCAACTCCCGAACCCGGGCGGCCAGGGCGTCGAACAGTTCGGCCCGGGTCTTGGCGATGATCACTGTCTCCCGCGCCTCCTCGATGGCGCCCTGCCAATGGTAAAGCGAGACCATCCCGTCGATCAGGTTGACGCAGGCGGCCAGTCGTTCCTCCACCAGCGAGCGCCCGATAAGGCGGGCCTCCTCGGGCGAACCAGCGGTCAGATAGACGAAAATCATGGCGGTGTCGGTCATGACGGCGTTCCTTTTTTCACGGTGGAGGCGTCTTTTGGTGGACAATTTACCCGGAAGGCGCAATCGTTCCCACCGAAATGACCCGAGCGCCCGGGCGCCGTCCCAGGGTCGCGAGCCCGTCGGAGCCGCCATGGGACCGTCTCCTCGCCCCCGGGCCGGCAAGGCCGGCACCGGCAAACGCAAAGCCGCAGGCGCCGGTCGCATTCCCACCGCGGCGCAACTGGCGTGGCTGGGTCGGGGCTTGAGCCAGGCCGGCGGCAAGCTGCCGCTGTTCGACGAGGCCGGACAACGGGTCAGCGCCGCCGTGATTCGGAGTTGCCGGACCGCCGGTTGGGTCGAACCGTGGTTCCACAATCCGATCAAGCCCGACTGGGATGTCTGTCGACTGACCGAGGCCGGGCGCGCCATGCTGGCCCGGCTTTCCGCGGCATCATGAGATGTGCGCCTTGAGAGTCTCACCGAACCCGAGGCGGTTGGGGTTGGACAACGATCAGGATGTCGGGAGCGCGGCCGTCCTGGCCGCATGCGGGCGAGACGCCCGCGCTGTCAGATAACCTGACGCGGGCCACCAGGGTATTTTGTTCGCTGATTTATTTCCGGATTCGAACGATTTTTTTTCCATTTCATCTCTTCGGCGTAGTAACGACTGAGCTCAATATCTTTCTCGATGATGTGGTGCAGCAGCCACTCGGTCACAAACGCCAGCAGTCGCCTGCCGGTTCCGCAGTCATTTTTTCAAAGTCCAGGATAATATCGGAGAGCATGCCGGTCAGCCTCAAATGATCGGCCAGGTGCTGGTCGATCAAATGATATCTGGACTGCTCCATCAGGTGCTTTTCATGGGAAAAATACTCGCCGATGTATTCGGCAAGCTCGGACAAAATGCCTCCAAGACCACAGCACGTTTCATTGCCGTCCCCAATCAGATCATAAAGCTGCCGCGCCAGCGCGAACAGGCGTTGGTGCTCGGCATCAATCACCGAAAGCCCGAAGGAGTACTCGGGCTTCCATTCGATGACCGATGGTGGTGTCGGGTCTGGGGTTCGGGACGATGTCATGGCCGCGATCGGTATCGTAAGGATAATTATCCAAAGGGCAGAGGGATCCGAAGACGTGGCCGCACTATCCAACAAATTCGCCAAGCTCCTTATCGGTCACCAGAATATGACCGCGAATCCATTGCCCGACGAAGACCAGCAGGAGCTTGAGGGCCTGTTCCTCGTCCTGACCGGTGCGCTCGGTGGCCAACTCGTGAAGATTGCGAACAAAATTATCGTGCTGCCTTTTGTGATTTTCGTAACCGGGAAACTGCCGTGCTGTCATCAGCCGTTCTTCGTTAGCGAAATGCTGGTCGGCATATTCGACAAGTCGTTGAAAAGCATCGTCCCACATATCTCTTGCATTGCCGCTCTTCACCGCCTTGACCAAGCCGTTGTAGAGACCGATGAGGAGTTCGTGTTCACGGTCGATCGCAGCGATACCAACTTTATATTCGTCGCTCAGCTCGATCGGCGAAAATATCTCGTCCATGATTTCCCCTTTGGATGAAAGACTGCGGGTACCAACCTGTCCCCGGCTTCTATTGGTACAATTGTCGACTCTCAAACCACCGGCGGCGTTGGTTACCCGGTATTTCGGGCCCCGATTGGCGGCGCCTTGCCCCGATCCGCCGCGGCATCTTAATTTTTGACCAACATCCTGTCAATCTTTGGAAAGTAAGCACGCGCCAGGGCGCGGCGCCGTCGCCGGCGCGACACCGCAACCGGCCCCGATACAACCGGAGAGTTTCTTCGCCATCGGCCCACCCGGACCGATGGCGAAAAAGCCTAAAACGGAATTTCGTCGTCGATGTCGTCTCGAGGACGGGGCGCCGGCGTGCCGCCGCGACCGCTGCCGCCGCCGCCACCACTACCGCCGCTGTTGCCGGCGCCGCCGTAGCCGCCGCCGTCGGCCGGGCCGCCGCCATAGCCGCCACCCGCAGAGGTACCGTAGCCGTCCGATGCCGGAGCCCCGCCACCGCCACCGCCACCGCCACCGTCGCGGCCGTCCAGCAGAGTCAGTTCGCCACGGAACTGTTTGAGAACGATTTCCGTGGTGTACTTCTCCTGGCCGCTCTGGTCATTCCACTTTCGGGTTTCAAGAGCGCCTTCAAGATAGAGTTTTGAGCCCTTTTTGACGAAGCGTTCAATGATCCCGATCAATCCATCATTGTACACCGCGATGCGATGCCATTCGGTCTTTTCCCGACGCTCTCCGGTGGTCCGATCTTTCCAGTTTTCCGAGGTCGCGAGGGAAAACGAGGCGACCCGGCCGCCGTTCTGGAGGGTACGGATTTCCGGATCCCGGCCGACATTCCCGACCAGGATCACCTTGTTGACGCTGCCGGCCATGGTTCATGTGTCCTTTCCGCGCTTTGAGCCTGTTCGGGCCATCCATACCCTATGGCCGGCGGCCGCGCCAGTCCTTGCCACGCCCTATCGACAACAGGAAATTTAAGCACGCAACGGCAATCTGACGGTAAAAACGGCCCCGGCGACGCTGCCATCGGCTGCAAGCAGGTTCCGGGCAAAGATGGTGCCGTGGTGGGCTTCGACGATCTGCTTGCTGATGCTGAGGCCGAGCCCGGAATGGGTGCCGAATTTTTCGGTGGGCGGCCGTTCGCTGTAAAAACGGTCAAAAATCGCGTCGAGCTTGCCTTCGGGGATGCCCGGCCCCCGATCGGCGACGGTCACTTCGACGGTCTGGCCCTCGCGGCGGGCAGCCAGCGTCACCGTGCCCCCCGGGGCCGAGAACGACAGGGCGTTGGCGATCAGGTTCTGGAACACCTGGACCAGCCGGCCCTCGAATCCCGGCACCGTCAGGTCGACACCTTCGGGCAACCGCGCTTCGAGACGCGGCGCGGTGGGATTCTCGGCGGCGCTGGTGACGGCGTGAATGTCGGCCAGCATGCGCAGGATGGCGCCCACGTCCACCGGTTCGGTCTCGGCGCGGCTGAGTTCGGCGTCGATCCGGGAGGCGTGGGAGATGTCCGAGATCAGGCGGTCCAGCCGTCGCACGTCGTCCTCGATGATGGACATCAACGGCCGCTGACGGTCGAGGTCCTGGATGCGTGCGGCGGTCTCGACGGCGCTGCGCAGGGACGACAACGGGTTCTTGAGTTCGTGGGAAACATCGGCGGCGAAATGTTCGATGGCGTCCATGCGTGCCCACAGCGCCGCGGTCATTTCCCGGAGCGCCAGCGACAACTCGCCGATTTCGTCGTGGCGGTTGGTGAAATCGGGGATTTCCTGGTGGCGGCCGTGGCCGCGGCGAACCTGATCGGCGGCCAGCGCCAGCAGGCGGATGGGGCGGACGATGGAACCGGCCAGATAGAGCGACAGCGCCACCGTCACCGCCAGCGTAAAGGCGAAGACATGCAGGATGTCGACCCGCACCGACTGCACCGCGGCCTCGATGCGGTCACCGTTCTGGGTCAACAGCAGGGCGCCGAGCACGGCATCGTGCCGCACCGGGACCGAGGCGGTCAGGGTCAGTCCGCCCTTGGGGGTGGTCCAGGCGATGGCGCTGGCCTCTCCCGCCAGTGCCCGCTGAAGATCGGCGGACAGGCTGGCCTGGAGCAACGGCTGTTCCTTGAACATCGGTAACTGGTCGCGGCTGGGGAAGGCGTGGGCGACGGCGTCGTAAAACCGGGCCAGCCGGCTGACCAGCCAGCCCGAGGGCGGCTCCGACGAGGCCGGCGCGGGAATCGTGGTGCCGGTGACCTCGAGCAACTGGCTGTCGGCGATCAGGGCGCCGCCGGTGTCGAACAGCCGGGTGCGGGTTTCGGTGGGTTCGGCCAGTCCGCGCACCATCAATCGCGCCAGATCGGGGGCCAACCGCAGCCCGCCATCGGGCTGAGCCTCCACCGCACCGACTCCCAGTGCCCCGCCAAAGATGCGCGCCTCGGTGTTCAGCGCATCCAGTTCATCCTGAATCAGCCGGTCCTGATAACGCCCCAGATACATCACACCGCCGACCAGGATGGCCAGCGCCAGAACGTTAAGAGCCAGGATGCGCCGGGTCAGGGGCGACAGCCGCCGCCGGCCCCGGCAGGTTCCGGGCTCAGGCATCCTTGTAACGATAGCCGACGCCATAGAGTGTTTCAATCTGGTTGAAGTCTGTATCCACTGCGCGGAATTTCTTGCGCACGCGCTTGATGTGACTGTCGATGGTGCGGTCATCGACGTAAATGCACTCGCCGTAGGCGGCATCCATCAACTGGTCGCGGTTCTTGACGTGGCCCGGCCGCGCCGCCAGGGCCTTGACCAGCAGGAACTCGGTTACGGTCAGGTCGATGGCCGCACCCTTCCAGGTGCAGGCATGACGGCTGCTGTCGAGCACCAGCTCGCCGCGCGCCATCACCGCCCCGGGCTCGCTCACAACCCGGCCGCGGCCGATGGCCTCGCGCCGCAGCAGCGCCCGGATGCGCTCGATCAGCAACCGCTGGGAGAACGGCTTGCGGATATAGTCGTCGGCGCCCATGCGCAGGCCCAGCACCTCGTCCTGCTCGTCGTCCTTGGAGGTCAGGAAGATGACCGGCAGCGAGGACACCTGGCGGAGCCGGGACAGCAGTTCCATGCCGTCGAGCCGCGGCATCTTGATGTCGAGCACCGCGAGATCCGCCGGTCGCTGGCTGAGACCACGCAGCGCCTCGGCGCCATCGGTGTAGGTGCGAACCTCGAAACCCTCGGCCTCGAGGGCAATGGAGACCGAGGTCAGGATATTGCGATCGTCGTCGACCAACGCGATGGTCTGGGGCATGCTGGAACCGCTCCCTGGTGGCCGGGATGACGTTGCCGGCGTTATTGTCTAGGGTGACTTTGTGCTGAAATTTTGGCGGGATTCCATGGCGCTTTTTTCCGGGTGTTTTTGTTGGCGCGGCGGCCCGGCGCCGGGCCAGACTGCCGCGGTGACCGACCCCGCTTTCCTGAGCCCGACCCCATGAGTGCTGACCCGGGTTCGGAATCCGTTCCTGATCGCGCTGCTTCGGAAGACCCGCCGGGCGTGGTGGCGCGGCGGCTGATGCGCCGGCTGGATCGGGCGGCGCTGGCGACCGCCCGGTGCGACGGTGCCGGCTGGCCCTACCCGTCGCTGGTGCTGGTCGCCCTTGACCACGACGCGAGCCCGCTGCTGCTGGTGTCCGCCCTGGCCGAACATACCCGGAATTTGCAGGCGGACGACCGGGTCGGGCTGCTGTTCGACGGCACGGCCGGCCTTGCCGAACCGCTGGCCGGCGCCCGCGTGACGGTGCTGGGGCGGGCGTCTCCGACCGGGCAGCCACGCCATCGCGCCCGTTATCTGGCGCGTCATCCCGGCGCCGCGGTTTATCAGGGTTTCGGAGACTTCGCCTGTTACCGGGTCGAGGTCGAACGCGCTCATCTGGTCGGTGGTTTCGGTCGCGTCCATCGGATCGACCGGGAGGCGCTGATCCTTGATGCCGCGACGGTCGGCGGGCTGGCCGAAGAGGAGGCGGCGCTGGTGCGGCAGATGGCTCCCGAACGGGTTCGCGCCCTGGCCATGATCGCCCTGGGGACCGCCGGTCCGGCCGAGGCCGAAGGTTGGGCCGTCACCGGGATCGATCCCGAGGGCTGCGATCTGCGCCGCGGCGCCGCCGTCGCCCGGATCGACTTCGACCGGCCGGTTTCGCCGACAGTCGGAGCGGTCGGGGTGGCGTTGCAACGGCTCGCCGTCGGCGGCGACTTCCGGTGACGGTCGGTCCGGTGTTGGCGCTCCCTGGACAAAGACGGGGTGCCGCCCCTATCTGTTTGCTGTCGGCGGCTCGCAGCGGGGCCATTCAACGGAAGACGACAGCCATGTACAGCAAGACCACTCGCATGATCACGGTGACGGTACGTCCGGCCTATCTTGCCAACCAGTCTTCTCCGGCCGAGAACCGCTACGTCTGGGCCTATCATGTACGGATCGACAACGAGGGTCGGGAAACCGTGCAGCTGCGCAGCCGCTTCTGGCGCATAACCGATGGTTTTGGTCGGGTTCAGGAGGTGCGCGGGCCGGGCGTGGTGGGTGAGCAGCCGGTGCTGCATCCCGGCGCCAGCTTCGAATACACCAGCGGCACGCCGCTGCCGACGCCTTCGGGGATCATGGTCGGCACCTATCAGATGGAGACGGCGGAAGGCGAGCGGTTTGATGTGGCGGTTCCGGCGTTCTCCCTGGACAGTCCGCATCAGCCGGTTCACCTCCATTGAGCCACTTCCTCTCTTGAAATCGAGAGGAATTTACGTCATTTGCATCCCGAACGCGAGCCACGCCTGCCCGGACCCCGGACCATCAGCAAAGAAAGCCCGACCATGACGCAGCCCAAGAGTTCCCAGGTGGAGACTGTCGTGCGCGGGCCGATGCTGCTCCGGCGGGGCACCGCGGCGGTGGTGCGGCCGAGCCGGGCCGAGGCCGAAGAGGCGGTGCGCACGCTGATCCGTTGGGCCGGCGACGATCCCGAGCGCGAGGGCCTGTACGGTACCCCGGAGCGGGTGGCGCGGGCCTATGAGGAGTTTTTCGGCGGCTACCAGACCGACCCGGTGGAACTGCTGACCCGGACCTTCGAGGAAACCGATGGTTACGACGAGATGGTGGTGCTGAAGGACATTCGTCTGGAGTCCCACTGCGAGCATCACATGGTGCCGATCATCGGCAAGGCTCATGTCGCGTATCTGCCGCGCGGCCGGGTGGTCGGGATCAGCAAGCTCGCCCGGGTGGTTGAGGTTTATGCCAAACGCCTTCAGATTCAAGAGAAAATGACCGCTCAAATCGCCAATACCATCGATCAGGTGTTGCAGCCGGAAGGTGTAGCTGTAGTGGTTGAGGCCAGCCACCAGTGCATGACCACCCGAGGGGTTCGCAAGCCAGGTGTGGTGATGGTGACCAGTCGCATGCTTGGTGCGTTCCGCAACGATCCCTCGACCCGAAGCGAGTTTCTGACCATGATCGGCAGCCCGGTCAGCCGGGGCGTCGAATAGCGGCTGTCGCGGGGGCAGGCTCGTCGCAGGTTCTGATTTTTTTTGGCGAAATCAGAATTGCCGACGGCCGGGACCCTGGCTCCGGAGCCGCAGGAAGCGTGACCTCTTGAGCCGCGACACCGCACGGCTCCCATTGGAATGGTTTCCATTCGAATGGTTCTCAGTCAACGGGCTCTCAGTCAAATTGCGGACATTCCCGGCCCGTGCTATGCGTACCCGTGGGCGGCGGCAGGCCGCGCGGAGGGGCATGCCATGGTCGTCCGGTTTTTCGAAAGCGTGCTGCTTGCGGCTTTCCTTACGACCCTTGGTTACGGGCTGGGCCGGTTGCTCGGCGTGCTGGTGCAAGGGATCATCGAGAGTCAGGGGAATATCAAGGTTCTTCAGGCGACGATAACCCGGCGGGCCGGGATCGAGCGGGGATTTCAGACCCGCATCGGTGCCCTGCGCCGCGAAATGGTGAACTTTGATCGCGAGATCAAGGAGGCGACGCACAGGCAGATGGCCCTGGCCCAGGCCACCGCCGAATCGCTGGCCACCGCCGATCGCATTGTCCGGCTGGTCGGCGACGAGGCGGTGGGGCGCCAGCGTTATCTGGCGCTGGTCTTCAACAAGTATGTGGCGGGCGGTGGCGGTGCCGCCTCGATGATCGACGACTCGTGGAACGTGGCTCAGGAAGTCGAGGTCTGGGCCATCGGTCCGGCCGAAGCCCGCATCGATGTGGAAAAGCGGTATCCAGCGGTATTTGGCTTTTCCGTACACAGTCTGGTATCGGCACCACGCGAGCCGGTACGGACCGCGGCCGACATCGTCTGAGTCGGGATGTGAGATTTGAGAGTGCTCCCCCAAGTTTGACCCAGCGGGTACGCGATGTCCATCGAACTCTACGTCATTCTGGCGCTGGCCGCTGTCGCTTTTGGAATGGGGCTGATTCGCGCCTTTCACGCCGTGGAGGAAAGCCGCCGCCGGGTGGCCAAGGTGGTCAAGGCCAAGCGCGGCCAGGTCGACCGCCTGCGCCGGGCCGGGCGAACCTCCTTGAACCTGAAGCGGGCCATTCGCGACGGCAAGCGACGCCTGGAACAGACTCTGCTGGCGGCGGAAGAGGCCGAGACCGCCTTCGAAGCGGCCGAAGGGGTTGACCATCGCGTCTTTGTGCTCGATGACCGGCGCACCAAGGCCGACCAGAACTGGCTCGCCATGCTCAATCATCCCGACTTTACCGCCGCGATCAACCACAATGCCCTGCCCGAACTGGCCCAGTCGTGGCAGAAAGGCCGGCGGTTTCTGGTCTTTGCCGTGGACGTTCAGAAGGCGCGGGAAAAGGTTACGGCGCGTTACCCGGAGCGACTCGGCTATCGGGTGGTCTCTCTCGTGCCGCAAACGGTCCCGGCCCCGACACCCGCCAAGGCTCCCGCGGCGGCGCCCTCCCGGTTGTAACGGCGGTGCCGCGACAGGAGAGGACAGGCTTGGCCTGGCCAGCGGTCTCCGGCTTATGGCGGCGTAACCGGGTCCAGGAACCCGGACCCGGTTACGCGCCCGTGCCGGTCAAGGCGTCGGTGCGTCCGACAAAGGCAGCGATTTTGTTTTCGTTGATGGGCTTGTCGATGAAATCGAGCCCGGCGGCGGCGGCGCGAAGGCGCAAGGCACTCTGAACGTTGGCGGTGAGCAGCGCGATGCGCGCCGCGGGAAAACGTTCCCGAATGATTGCAGCCAATTCGAGACCGTTCATTCCGGGCATGTTGTAATCGATGGTGGTAAACGTCACGGTTGACATGCCGTCGAGCACCCGTAACGCCTCGGCGGCCTCAGCCGCCTCGAAAATCGCCAGATCGGGCCGGGTATGACCGACGAAAGAGCGCACCATCTGGCGGGCGAGGCGGGCATCGTCAATAATCAGGATGGTCTCACCCGTACTCATTACCCATACCTCCCCTTCGGTACAGCGTTTCCGTCGCACCCCGACAATCCCCGGCTGGGCGGAGCGCGATTCAATGCTGCCGGATATTTGATCGGGCATGGTAGCCACGATGATGATTTTGTCAAGATCGGCCCGACCGGGTCCGCCCCCGGCAACGCCGGGGCCGCGGAGATAACCTGATGAAATTTTTCCATTTTCCTTGTGTGCCGAGAAGCCGTGACCGGGGATCGGGGGGCGCTTGCGCACGCTGCGGGCCACACCGGGACTCCAGGCGCGATCGGAATCGGTGTCCCGGATCGGCCCGACGGTGCGGCAGGACAATCAGGTCGGCAGGCCCTGGCACCCGCGGGGTTCTTTACCGGGTTCGCCGATGGCCTGGCCTGCGACCGTTGCGGTATGGGGGCTCGTCATCTTCTCCTGGCAACGGGTCGTCCTCTGCTGATAAACTGCGCGCTCCCGCCAGGACTTCCCGTCGTTGGGGGCCATGGGCGACGAATCGGACCCGGTGAAGCGTGTTGATGCCATGAAAAAAAAGTCTTCATCTGCCCCGGCCGGGACCGCGTCGCCGGAGACGCTGGCGGCGGCCGGGGCGGCATTCGTGGGGCAGGGCCGCTTCAAGGAGGCCGTGGAACAATTCAAGTCGCTGGTCCGTCTGGATCCCCGGCCGGAGTGGAAGCGGTCGCTGGTTGATGCTTATGTTGGACGCGCGCGCGCTCTGGCCGGCAAAGGTATGGTCAAGGAAGCCTTGATCGTCCTGGAAAACACCATCGCTGCCAATGGCGTTGCCCATGACCCCTGGCTTTATCTGGGCTGTTTGATCCGCCAGGGCCACCACCAGAAGGCGCTGGCCTATTGCCTCAGGCATGGCGGCGAGGCCGGTTCCGACGACGGCCGGCTGGCGGATCTGTTGGCGGCGCTGCGGCTGGCCGGGCAATCGCCGCCGGCGGCCGGTCGCGAGGACAATGGCAAATCGAAGGCGGCGGAGCCGGTGTTGCGCTGCGCCGAACAGGCGCTGGCCGCCTGGAGCGGCGGCAGATCCGACGCCGAGGTCGATCAGGCGCTTCAGGGCATTTCCCTGCGGTCGGCGTTCAAACCGCTGCGGCTGATTCTCAAAAGCCAGATCGCCGGGGCCGACAACCGGGAGAACAGTCGGAAGTTGCTCGGGATGATCCCGGCCGAGTCGGCCTTCGCCGGTTGGCGGCGGGCGGCGCTGGCGGCGCTGGCCGGGTCCGACGATCTGCTGGCGGAGTGGGGCGGTCTGAGCCCGGCGCAGCGGCGTTATGTGGCCGAAGCCCGCGGCCTGTCGGCGGATTCGCTTCGCTGCCTTGACGAACTGGAACAGGCCGGACGGATCGGACCGGCGGCGCTGTTCACCGCGCTGTTGAAGCGCGCCGACAGCCTGCCGGCGGCGGCGGTGCGTGCCGGCTGCCTTGAACTGGTGCCCGGTGCGCCCGACCGTTTGCCCCAGTTCGAGGCCCGGTTCGGGGTGTTGGCGCCGTTGGATCGACACCGGGTTCAGGCCCTGGTGGCCGAGGCCCGAGGCGCTTGGCGGGAGGCCGAACGGCACTGGCTGGATGTCGTTGCGGCGCTGGATCGGCAGGCCGACCCCGAGGCACCGCTGGCCAAGGCGGTGATCTATCGTCATCTGGTTCGGCTGGTACGGACCCACGAAGAGCTGTCGGACGAGGACTTTCGCGGCGATCTGGTGGCGAAGTATCTCGAGGACGGCCTGACCGCCGATCCCGAGGATCTGGAGGGAACCCTCGATCTGATCGGCCATTACCACGAGCGGGGCGAGACCAGGGACTGGAACCAATGGGTGGATCGGGCGGTTCAGCGGTTTCCCCGGGACAGCACCGTCCTGATGGCGGCCATCGAAGCGGCGGCGGAACGGAACGCCTATAAGAAGGCGGCCACCTTCGCCAAGAAGCTGCTGGAGATCGATCCGATCAACCAGCAGGCACGGCGCCGCATGATTGAATTGCGAGTGGCCCACGCGCGCAAACAGATGCGGTCGGACCGCCCGGATCTGGCCTGGAAGGAACTGGCCCAAGCCGCGGAATGGGAGCGGCCGGACGCTCCCAGTGGTCCGCTCAGAATTGCCCAGGGGCTGGTCGGGCAGCGGCTGCATCCCGGAGCCGGGAGCGACGCGCGGCTGGCCGAGGGCGTCCGGCTTTCGGGCGACGGGGTGGCCGGCCGGCTGCGGGCGGCGCTGGAAGCACGATTGATGGGCTGGTCGGACAGGACTTTGGCCCCGTTGCTGAAGGACCTTCAGAAGGGGCTGAAGGGAAGTCCCGACAAGGATCAGGTGCTGGCGGTGATCGGGCTGCTTGGCCAGCGCGAGGTTCGCGCGACCAAAGGGACCGCGGCGCAACTTCTGGACTGGGTCGGCAGTTGGCTGGCCCAGGGCGCCGGGAATGCCTGGTCGCCTGCGGAATTCCAGTCCATCGCCGAAACCCTGGTCGCTCTTAAGGCTTATGAAATCCTGGCCACCTTCGTCAGGCATGTGCCGCGCCAGGATGCCGGGGAACCGGTCTACCGTTTTTACCGGATCGTGGCGCGAACCGAGGGCCGGGCCGACCGCCTCGATGACCGGGAAGACGAAGAACTGATGGAGATTCTGGATCAGGTGGTCGCCCGTCAGGACTTTATCCTGAGCAACCGGATCACTCGTTATCTCGACGATGACGAGACCGGGGTGGGCGGCAGTGGCGGCGGCGGGCCGCGATTCTCCTTCGACGGCGGGGAGCCGGATGTGGGGCTGCTCCTTGAGTTCGCGCAGGGATTGGAGGCAATGCTCGGAGATGTCTCGGAAATGGTGGCAGAATTGGGGCGGGAGGGAGCCGTCGAGACACTGATGCAGAAATTTGGCAAGAGCCCGCTCAAGACGATGCCGGAGGACCTGCGTCGTCAGTTGTGCGAAGCGATGGTGGAAAAAGCCTCGGCGCCGAAAGTCCGGCCCGGCCGCCGCCGTGGCCGCGGCCGGCCGGCCCGACCGGAGATCGATTTCGATGAATGATCCGTTTTTTGTGCTCGGGGTGAGCGAGAGCGCCGACGACGACGAGGTCAAGCGGCGCTATCTGGCGCTGGTCCGGGCCTTTCCGCCCGAGCGCGATCCCGAGCGTTTCCAGGCGATCCGGGCGGCCTTCGAGGTCCTGCGCACCGCGCGCGGGCGGCTGGAGCAGCGGTTGTTGCGGTCCGGCGGTTCGGCGCTGCGACGCCTGAAGCTGTCGTGCCTGGAGCCGGCGACCCCGGGCGTCACCGGACGGGTCTCGCGGGCCACGGTCGCGGCCCTGTTGCTGGAGGGGGCGGCGGCCTGTGTCGATCCGGCCCGGGACGGGAAGGCCGGCGGACCGCCACGGGGGATGACCGGCAGTGGGGAAGGATGAGAGCGTGGACGACGCCGTCAAGGATGTGCTGATCGAGCAGTTCCGGGCCTATCTCGACACGGCGGAGGCGGGAACCGAGCCCGAGCCGTCGTCGGCGCCCGGCGCGGATCTGGTGGCGCTGCTGGTCGAGCTGGCCGGCCTGCGGACCGAAGTGCGCACGGAATCCCGTCTGGTCAAGGACGCTCTCGACCAGTTCCGCTCGGTGTTCGACCGGCTTCAGGCCGGGAATGCCCTGCTGGAGCGGGAGTTGGAGCGGGCGCGCGCGGAACAACAGGAAAAGACCCGCGTCCTGTTGCGACCACTGCTGGTGGAACTGCTGGACCTGAGGGACCGGATCGCCGCGGCGGCCCGGGAGGGGGTGGCGTCGGCGCCGGCGGTGCCCTGGTATCGCCGGTGGCGGCGGCGACCGGCCGCTCCGCCCGAGGGCTGGCGCGAGGGCCAGGCCATGACCCTCCGCCGCCTCGACCGGATTCTGGCCGACCGCCAGGTGGTGGCGCTGACGGCGGTGGGTCGGCCGTTCGATCCGCGGACCATGCGCGCGGTGGCCACCGTCGAGGATCAGGGCCGGGACCACGGCGTGGTGGTGGAAGAGATGCGCCCGGGATTCCTGTGGGGTGACGATTTGCTGCGGCCGGCCGAGGTCGTGGTCAACAGGCTTGTGGTTGAAAAAGGGGCTGGGACGTGAGCGAGATTATCGTCGGAATCGATCTGGGGACGACCAATTCGGAAATCGCGGTCTATCGGGCGGGCCGGCCGCAGGTGCTGGCCGATGACGCCGGACGCCTGATTCTGCCGTCGGTGGTCGGGCTTGACGACGCCGGCGGTTTGCTGGTGGGCGAAGAGGCGCGCAACCAGTTCCTGCTCGCGCCCGAGCGAACGGTCCGCTCGATCAAGCGGCGGATGGGATCGGACGACACGGTGTCGCTGGCCGGTCAGAGCTACCGGCCCCAGGAAATCTCGGCGATCATCTTAAAGCGTCTCAAGGAAACCGCCGAGCGGCGGCTCGGTCAGGCCGTGGCCAAGGCGGTGATCACGGTTCCCGCCTATTTTTCCGACACCCAGCGCCAGGCGACCCGGGAGGCCGGGGAAATCGCCGGTCTGGAGGTGGTGCGGATCATCAACGAACCCACCGCCGCGGCACTGGTCTACGAGGCCGGACAGCACCAGGGCAAGCGCATCCTGGTCTACGATCTGGGCGGCGGCACCTTTGACGTCTCGATCGTCCGAATCGAGGAGGGGGTGGTCGAGGTCATCTCCAGTCATGGCAACAATCATCTGGGTGGCGACGACTTCGACCAGAAAATCGTCGGCCATATTCTTGATCACCTCAAGATCAAGCAGGGCGTCGAGGTTTCCGGCTCGCCCCAGGCGATGGCGCGGATTCTGCGCAGTGCCGAAGCCGCCAAAAAGCACCTGTCGGATCACCCCTTCGCCCGCATCGAAGAGGAGTACCTGATCGAGAGCGGCGGCAGGCCGGTTCACCTGGCCCTGGAACTGGAGCGCGAACACTACGAGACCATGATCGCGCCGTTCATCGAGGAGACCATGGAGGCGATCCACATTGCCCTGAAGGGCGCCGGCCTGACCGCCTCCCAGGTCGAGGAAATCCTGCTGGTCGGCGGCGCCACCCGGACCCCGATGATCCGGCGGCGGCTGGAACAGGTGTTCGGGCTGGCACCGCGCGGCGAGGTCGATGCCGATCTGTGCGTGGCCATGGGTGCGGCGATCCAGGGGGCGGCCATCGCCGGTGACGAGGTCTCGGCGGTGCTGGTGGACGTAACCCCCTACACCTTCGGCACCAGCGCGCTCGGTGAGTTGGACGGCGAGCCCTACCCCTATTGCTTCATCCCGATCATTCCCAAGAACACCCCGATTCCGGTACGCAAGAGCGAGGTCTTTTACACTATCAGGGATCATCAGCGGGAGGTCGAGGTTCGCATCTATCAGGGCGAGGACCGTGACGCCCGGCGCAACATCCAGCTTGGCGAGTTTCGCGTGGACGGCCTGAGCAACGCGCCGGCGGGCAATCCCATCGTGCTGGATCTGGCGCTGGATCGCGACGGCATCCTCAAAGTTTCGGCCCGCGAGAAGAAGACCGGACTGGAACACCGGATCACCATCGATCGGGCCTTGAGCCGCTACGATCAGGGCGACCTGGAACGGGCGCGGCTGCGCATCGACTCGCTGTTCGACGACCGGGACGACGACGACCGGGAGGACGCCGAGGGCGATGAAGGCGACGACGACATCCAGGGCGCAGAGGGCGGGTCGGACGGCGCCGGGATCACCGCCGATGCCGATCTGGACGGCCTGCTGGCCAGGGCCGGGGCCAAGCTGGACTCGGTGGGCGAAGAAGATCGGAACGAGCTGATCGATCTGATCGAGACGACCCGTGACGCCCTGGCCGCCGGGGATCGGGCGGCGGTGGCAACCGCTCGACAGCAATTGACCGATCTGCTCTTCTACCTGGAGACGTGAGGCCATGGAGCGTTGTCCGATTTGTCGGGCCGGCCTGAACGGTGCCGAGACCTGTCGGCGCTGCCGGGCCGAGCTGGCGACGGTCCAGGCCCTGGAACGGTTGGGGCGGCATCTGGTCGGCAGCGCCATGATCCGTCTGGCCACCGGCGATCCCGCCGGGGCCGGGCGCCTGCTGGCGCGGGCGCGGCTGGTCCACGCCACGCCGGCGGTGGCGGCGCTGTCGGGACTGGTGAAACCGTCGTAGCCGGCCCCCTGGGTACGGTTCCGGGCTTGCCATCCTGCCAAGGTTCGCAGGTTGCGGCCTGTCGGTTTTCCAGGCAATGATTAAAATGGCAATGATTCGGCTTGGCGGCGCGTATCCTTTAAGAAATGTCGGGCCAACGACAGGGCAGGAGGAAGAGATGGAGGCAAAGAAAGAGGTAAGGATGAATATCTTTTACCTGATGACGGGCAGCGGCTCGTGGCTGATCATGACGTCCTATACCTCGCTGGACGACCCCGATTTCCTCGAAAAGCTGGCGGCCAAGGGGATCGAAAAATTCCTGGCTTACAGCATTCCGGTCGAACTGGCCAAACAGTGGTACGGCAAGCATTTCGGGGTGGTCGCCCAGGACCTGCGCCAGAGCGGCGACCTGCGGGTGCTGGATTACAACGGCAACCGCGTCTTCGAACGCCTGAGCTTCGAAGAAATCGGCCATCCCTACGTCTACGACAAGAACGTCAGCCGCGCCACCAGCCACGGCCGGGAGGGCATCCACCCCTGATTGGGTTGGGGCGACCCCGGAATCCCCGACACGAGTATCCGCTGGCTTCGACCTGATCGAGGGAGAAGCGATGAGTGGGAAGCGGAAACGGTCCTGCGCGGATTTTAAGGCGAAAGTTGCGCTACGGGGTAAATTGACGGCGTAGCTGGACCCGGTCCACCAGACGCTGATCAAAAGGTGGACGCAGCGGGCGGTGGTGGGTCCGGCCGGTGTGTTCTCGGGCAAATCGGCACGAGACGGTGAGGTCGGGAGGCTGGACGCGAAGGTCGGGCAGTTGGTTGTGAAGCAGGAGTTTTTGAGGAAAGCCTCCGGTCGATGAGCTTCGATCGGAGGCGGGCGATGGCCGATCCCGCGCATGCGCGGCCAGTCGCTCCGGCTATTATGAAAAACCTTGTGCCGGGACCTCGGGAACCCTGGAGTTATAGTACGACGATGGAGATCGTGCCCTCGGACGCAATATCAACCGAGATAATTGAATTCTCATTAACAACTTTAACGGGAATATCTTTGCCTTCAACAAAGGCTCTGCGCCGGCCGGCGAACGCAACGCCAACCCCCATAACAGCTTCTTTGTTCGAATTTTGGATCACTACGACCCCGCCAGGGTGGATCGAAACAAATATTCCCCTGAGATGAATGAGGTGCCTCACAAGTGTAGAAATAGTTGTAAATAATACCTCGCCAAGATTCATCCTTACAGCCATTTCAGCGAGCAGACGGTCAAACTCTGGGGTAATTACCACACTTCCATTTGGGAGGCGCTCCCAATATCCGTTCAACAAATCAGCGCGAGCGGGATAGGAGTGCAAAATTCCAACCCCCCAGTTATTAATACTACAGTTGCACTTCCGCAAAATGGGGTGGGAGCGCCCCGCCCGCTGTACGCATCGGGTACGGATTCCCTTGGGAAACCGGCCCAGCCCAGCGATCCGGTAGCCGCCTTTATGGGCATGGGCGTACACCAAAAAAATGCTAAGTGCAACTGTAGTACTAGGGCCGTTGGTATTAGCGGCGACCTTTGGAAAGTTCCGCGTCTCCGTGCCACCAGTTTCCAATCAGCTTCGCACTCAACCCACAGATGCATTTTGGGTCATGAATCCCGTTGCGTAGGCTCTCTGCGAGTCCCAATAATTTTTTATAAAAATAGTGCAATGGGGTTCCAGATCGGCCACGCGAACGCTTTCGATGAATTCGCAAAAAGTGATGCGTAATCCCCCGCACGAGCAAAACGATAATGTTACGTCTAAAATGCCGAATCTTAGTTCTTAATGAGGGGGCGCTCGCGTACAGGAAAGCTCTGTCCTCATAGGCTGATCTTCGTTGCCAAACGTTTTTTTCGCAAGAGTGGGCAATCGCAAGGTCAACGTGGTCGACAAACAACTGGTAGCCATTTTCTGGGTTGCAGGCGACTTCCGCGTAGGCGCGATCGGCGATTTGTTGTGCGCGCGGTAGATCGCGCAATATCTCCACAACCTCTTCCATATTGCTGTGGTCCTTGCGAAGAGGGACATAGTGGCGCCACGGTACCAACCGCCCCGAATACTCACCCTCATATAGGATCATGAGAGTACCGAGTGCCGCCGCTTCAAAGCAACGCGGCGATATCACATTGCAGAGGATACGACCCTCCATCTCCTCAAAATGTAACTTGCTGACTTCCTCGAAAGGCAGGGCGGGGTTGCTCCAAACCGTCTCTTCGACCCGGCGCTTGATTTCACCGGTGAAGTCGAAGACACTGGCTCCACTCTCGGTTCCCAGCACAGCCTTGCAATTGGTGAGAAACAACACCCATGCGTCGCCGTAAATGCGGTCCCGTTCCTGCGTCGAAATGTCGGTTACCAACCCAAAGCGCGGGGCGTCGGCGCTAAAGCGCGCGGCGATGCGCACTTTATCCTGCCCCAGCTCGCCCAGCCACATTGGCACATCACGACCTCGGTAAGCGACATCAATGGGTCGTGCCGCTAAGGGGCGCCGTTCCATCTTCAGCAAGGCGCTTTCGACATAGCCGGTTAGGACATTGATTCTTGTGACCCTGGGCAATTCGGCTTCAGGGAACACAGCTTCAAAGTCTTTTTCGGCTACGCAGGTAAAAAGGATGCTGATGCCGATTTCCCGGAGCGCCGAAACCGTATCATTCACAAATCGATAGTCGTCCTGAATAAATACGGCTTTTACTCCCCTAAAGTTACTGAGTTGTGACCGAGCCTCAGAAGATAGATACGCCCGACAACATGCAATAAGAGTGTAGTGAATGATCACGGCGTCAAAGCAACGCAGATCGAGACGGGGCGGGAGGTCGCCCTCCATGGACACCAAGCGGACATGATGGCGCGATAGCCCGACAAGTGCGGCGAGATGATGGCCGACATTACCAGCCGTCTTGGACAAGTTACAAAGCAGCAATATCTCAATTGGGCGATCGGCGGCGTCAAGTGAACTTATTGCATGATCCGTCACGTTTTACTTCCCCTGACCTCTTCCACAACCTACCGCCGGACAAGAGCCGGCAGCTTCAGGACGGCGTCGGCGGTTGACATATCATTCATACCATCGACCACCGGCGCGTCACAAGCCGCGGCACGGACTTGCCCGGGACGATTCGGAGAAGCTGGCAGGTTTCGGCTGACCCGAGTCGCGGATCGATGCAGCGGGCTGCGTGACGGCGATGATGGTCGGAGGGCATGGATGACGGTACGAATGGGGTTCTGGTCGGGGGTTGGTGGTTAGCGTATCGTCCGCCATCGCCTCGTTTGACTTTGACTGGCCGGATGGCAGTCTCATAGGCATATCCGTAAGATTGTGAAATACGACGGGCTTCCCGCGTTCATTCTCAGCCGGTCCGGTTATGCATCTTTGCGACCAGGGTGCCCGAAGAAGCACTCAAATTCTTCGAGATACCGGAGCTTGTTCGGGTGGTGCGGGCGCATGAACACAAGGACCCGGTATAACTGACGAAACATCGTGCTCGACGGCGGATATCAGACACTGTGGATATCCCAAACGCGAAAGGGTTGGTCCCATCGCCCGGTCGCGACCAGAGTATCCCGGCACCGGACGGTGTCAAGTTGGATTTCGTCGGCAGGGAAACACTCTGGACGGGAGCAGGGCGTCCGGTTCTACCGGGTTTGAACCCGCTTGGAGCGATCGCCGTTGGTCGCCTCGACGGCGAAGCGTTCGTTCAGGGCTTCGGCCACCCGGGGCGAGACAAAGTGGCGGATGTCGCCGCCGAGCCGTCCGATTTCCTTGACGAAGCGCGACGAGATGAACTGGTGGCGGTCCGAGGCCATCAGGAATACGGTCTCGACGTTGGCATTGAGCCGCGCGTTCATTCCGGCCATCTGGAACTCGTATTCAAAGTCCGAGACCGCGCGCAGGCCGCGGATGATCACCCCGGCATTGCTTTGGACCGCGAAGTGCATCAGCAGGATATCGAAGGCCTGGACCTCGATGGTGGCGCCGTTGTTGGGGCTGTTGGCGATCATGACCTCGACATCGGTGCGGACCATGTGCAGCCGTTCTTCGGTGGAAAACAACGGCCCCTTGCCATCGTTGCGGGCAACGCCCACAATCAAATGATCGACCAGATGGGTCGCCCGCTGGATAATATCCAGGTGGCCGTTGGTGATCGGGTCAAACGTTCCGGGGTATACACCGATACGGTGCCTGGGCATTTCTCTGGGTTCCTTCCACCGCTCGGGTCAGACTGGGGTGTCGTTGGGTTCGGAAGCGGCTTCGGTGCCGGCGGCGGCTTCGGGGTCGCTGTCCTCCGCGACCCATGCCACCGAAACCACCCGCTCTTCGGCCGCGACCCGGAACAGGGTGACGCCCTGGGTCCGGCGTCCGGCGACGCGGATGTCCCGGGTCGGCATGCGGATCACCTGTCCGCTGTTGGTCACCAGCATGATCTGCTGGTCGTTGGTGACCGGGAAAGCGGCGACGATGGCGCCGTTGCGCTCCCCCACCGCCATGTTCAGGATCCCCTGACCGCCGCGGTTGGTGATGCGGTATTCGTAGGCCGAGGTCCGCTTGCCAAAGCCACGCTCCGACACCGTCAGGATGAACTCTTCCTGGCGGGCCAGGGTGTCGTAGCGGTCGGGGCTGAGGGTGATCGCCGGGGCCGGCGCCTCGGGGCCGGCACCCTCGCCGTCGGGTTCAGGGAACTCCTCCACCGCGCCCTCTCCGGCCTTTTCCCGGCGCAGGCGCAGATAGGCGGCCCGCTCGTCGGAATCGGCCTCCACATGGCGCAGCACCGACATGGAGATCACCTCGTCGCCCTCGGCCAACCGGACGCCGCGAACCCCGGTGGAGGTCCGGCTGACGAACAACCGGACCTCTGAAGCCTGGAAGCGGATGCACTTGCCGCACCGGGTGGCCAGCAGCACGTCATCGTCCTCGGTGCAGGTCCGCACCGCGATCAACCGCTCGCCCTCCTCCTCCAGCTTCATGGCGGTCAGGCCGTTGGTGCGGATGCCCCCGAAGTCCGAGAGACGGTTGCGGCGGACCCCGCCGGCAGAGGTCGCGAACATCACCGAAAGATTGCTGCCGTCGCTGTCGTCGGGCCAGGCCAGCACCGTCGAAATGGTTTCGCCCTCGGCCAGCGGCAGCAGATTGACCAGGGCCTTGCCCCGGGACTGCGGCGTCCCGAGCGGCAGCCGGTAGACCTTAAGCTGGTAAACCATTCCCCGGGTGGAAAACAACAGCAAGGGGGTATGGGTGTTGGCGACGAACAGATCGCTGACCGTGTCCTCGGCCTTGACCGACATGCCGGAACGGCCCTTGCCGCCGCGGCGCTGGGCGCGGTAGGTGGACAGCGGCACCCGCTTGACGTAACCCGAGTGACTGACCGTCACCACCATGTCCTCGCGCTGGATCAGATCCTCGATATCGGCTTCGAATTCCAGAGTCTGGATTTCGGTGCGACGCGGGGTGCCGAACCGCTCCTTCATCTCGATCAGTTCGCCGCGCATGATCTCCAGCAGCCTGGCGCGGTCGCCCAGCACCTCCAGGTAAAAGCGGATGCGGTCGACCAGCTCCTGAAGGTCGGCGCCGATCTTGTCGCGCTCCAGCCCGGTCAGCCGGTGCAGGCGCAGATCCAGGATCGCCTTGGCCTGGGTTTCCGACAGCCGGTAGCTGCCGTCGGGGCCGACGCCCCGGGGCGGTTCCTCGACCAGCGCGATCAGCGGCGCCACGTCGGCGGCGGGCCAGCTCCGGCCCAACATTTCGGCCCGGGCCGTGGCCGGGTCGGGCGCCCGCCGGATCAGGGCGATCATCTCGTCAAGATTGGCCACCGCCACCGCAAGGCCCAGCAGAACGTGGGCGCGCTCCCGCGCCCGGGCCAGTTCGAACTCGGTGCGTCGGGTGATCACCTGCTCGCGGAAGGCCAGGAAGGCGGCGATGATGTCCTTGAGGGTCATCATCTCCGGCCGGCCCCCGCGCAGTGCCAACATATTGATGCCGAACGAGGTCTGAAGCTGGCTGTGGCGGTAAAGCTGGTTCAGCACCACGTCGGGGTTGGCGTCGCGCTTCAGTTCGATCACCACCCGGACGCCGTCCCGATCCGACTCGTCGCGCAGGTCGGCGATGCCCTCGATGGTCTTGTCCGAAACCACTTCGGCAATCCGCTCCATCAGCTTGCTTTTGTTGACCTGGAACGGGACTTCGGTCACCACGATGGCCCAGCGGTCCCGGCGCAACTCCTCGATATTGGTGCGCGCGCGCATCACCACCGAGCCGCGGCCGGTGTGGTAGGCCGCCCGGATGCCGGCGCGGCCGATGATCAGGCCGCCGGTGGGAAAATCCGGTCCGGGCACCCGCTCGATCAATTCCTCGATGGTAATCCCGGGATTGTCGATGGTGAGACAGCAGGCGTCGATGACTTCGGACAGATTGTGCGGCGGGATGTTGGTGGCCATGCCGACCGCGATGCCGCCGGCACCGTTGACCAGCAGATTGGGAAAACGCGCCGGCAGCACCGTCGGTTCTTCCCCGGATTCGTCGTAATTGGGCTGAAAATCGACGGTATCCTTGTCGATGTCGTCGATCAGCGCCTCGGCCGCCTTGGCCAGCCGCGCTTCGGTGTAGCGCATCGCCGCGGCCGGGTCGCCGTCCATGGAGCCGAAATTGCCCTGACCGTCGATCAGGGGCAGCCGCATGGAAAAATCCTGGGCCATCCGCACCATGGCGTCGTAGATCGCGGCATCGCCATGGGGGTGGTACTTACCCATGACATCGCCGACGATGCGGGCCGACTTCTTGTAAGCCTTGGTTGAGTCGTAGCCCCCTTCCTTCATCGCAAACAAAATGCGGCGATGCACCGGCTTCAGGCCATCCCGGACATCGGGCAGCGCCCGGCTGACGATGACACTCATGGCGTAATCGAGATACGACCGACGCATCTCGTCTTCGATCGTGACCGGGGAAATGTCCGAAGGGGGCAGCGGTGAGGGCGTCGTCAAGTAGCGAACTCTTTTTTTTAGGGTCTTGCGGTCCAGGCTCTCGCGGTGTTGCCCGATGTTTGTCGGGTGGCGGCGAGGAAGGACCGGACACTCGGCTTCACGCCGGCTTCTCTAGCATTTTTCACAGATCGCCACAACGGTTGGCTGATCGTCGAAGACTGTGGCCTGACGGCATCCGCGCCCCATGCTCCTGCCCGGAAACCCGGCAGTCAGGGCGCGTTGCTCCCGGGCCGCGCCTCGTGTAGAAGAACACCCGGTTGCGGGATCGATTCTTGCATCCGCCAGGAGGGGCTGCCGGTGTCAAAGCGATGGATCAGGGTTGGGTCGTCGGTGGCCGTCGCCCCGTTGATCCTGTGCGGCCTGTATCTGCTTGCGGCGGTAGTTGGTGGCCTGGTGGAGGTCAACCGGGACCGGGAGCCGGTTCCCTCCGGGGTTGAGGTCTATCTCTCAGGCAACGGCGTTCACACGGATCTGGTGGTTCCGATCGTGACCCCCGAGAAGGACTGGCGCGGCGTGTTGCCGATCCGGGAGCTGAAGATCATTCCCGGGTTCCACGATTACCTGGCGTTTGGTTGGGGTGACCGCGAATTCTACCTGACCACCCGGACCTGGGCGGACCTTCGGCTTACGACCGCCTTGAAGGCGCTGCTTGGACTCGACGGGTCGGTCATGCATGTGGAGGCGGTGGCGCGTCCCCTCCCGGAGGCGAACATCCGCCGCCTCCTGCTGTCTGCCGAGGCCTATCGTCGTCTGGTGGGCTATCTCGAAGCCGGCTTTCTCCGCAGTGACCAGGGGGTGCCTCGGCTCATTCCCGACGCCCATTACAGCCTGCACGATGCTTTTTTCGAGGCGCAGGGCCGCTACTCAATGTTCCTCACCTGTAATGAATGGGTGCGCCGGGCGCTGGCGGAAGCCGGAGTGAGGGTGCCGCTATGGGCGCCGTTCAGCCAGACGCTGTTTTATCAGATCCGGGGGGGGTGAGCAGCGCCGGAGCCGAAAGCCCCGGCGGTGATGGCCTCACGGCGCGCAAAACCATGCCCCCGGGCAAAGGACCGGCATTTTCTGCGACGAACTGTCACAGCCAACGATCCGGGCGGTTGGCCCCTTCATGCCCTAATGTCTTAATATCGAAACATTGCCGGCGATAACGGTTGCCGGTACCAAACGGTGCTGACGGTAAAGGGTGCCGGAAACAAACGGTGGCGCCGACCGGGAGGCGGGGGCGCCATCCAGGGGGAGGGGGTCATGGTGCCGGAAAGCTGCAAGGACACGATTTTCCCGGGTTTCGGCGCCGGTGCGCCGGTGGTCGGATCGGCCATCATCGACGCCGGGGCCGGTCCCGAGTGCCGGTTCGACCTGGGGGTGCGTCGTCTTTATCAGGCTGCGGCCAACCAGAACTGGGGGATCAGGTTCAGCCGGGGCGGCGACGAGGGGCGCGTTCATTAGGATGCGGTTCCTCACGCCCGCTGCAACCGCATGCCCGATGGTCGGGATGGCCTTGCTCCGAAGTGCCGCGAAACCGCGCTAAATTTTTCTTGACCTTGCCGTCGGACAAGACTACGTTTAACCCTGTAAGGACGAGCCCAGAGTAATCGGACCTTATGGAGCGGCCAGTCAGTGATGGCTGGTGGCCAGATCGGTCGGATCATTAGCTGGCAAAGCCTCCACCACTCAGTGGTGGTATAAATAGACTTCATGCCCATCCGACTGAAGGGCGGCGGAACCAAACCTAGGTGGTTCCGTCGCCTGATTCATTTGGCCATCCGGCAATGAAGGTTTCCCTGACCCGTAACGCAGCATCCAGCACGACGAAGTCGGCGGCATAGCCCGGCGCGATCCGGCCGTAATGTCCATCCAGCCCCAGGAAGGCCGCGGGATAGCCGCTGGCCATGCGCAGGGCTTCGTCGAGGGCGATGCCGACCCGCTCGACGCAGTGACGCACCGCGGCGGCCATATCCAGCGCCGAGCCGGCCAGCCGGCCGTCGGCGGTGACGCATCGTCCCCCGGCCACCGTGATGGCTTCATCGCCCAGGGTGAAGGACGTCCCGGCCGCGCCCACCGGCGGCATGGCGTCGGTGACCAGGAACACCCGGCCCCGCCGTTTGGCGCGCCATGCCAGCCGGAGGGTGGCATCGTGCAGATGGTGGCCGTCGGCGATCAGGCCGCACCAGCTTTCGGCGTCGTCGAGCGCGGCGCCGGCGATGCCCGGGGCGCGACTCGTCATGGGCGGCATGCCGTTGAACAGATGGGTAAATCCGGTGATGCCGGCGGCTACCGCGGCCAGGCTTTCCCCGTAGTCGGCGGCGCTGTGGCCGGCGGAAAGACGGACACCGGTCCGGGCCAGCCGTTCGATCAGCGCCGGCGGCACCATTTCGGGGGCGACCGTGACCACCAGGCTGCCGCGGGCCAGCGGCGCCATCAGGGCGGCATCGTCGTCGTCGGGCGGCGCCAGCCAGCGGGCATCGTGGACTCCCCGCCGTGCCGGGGCCAGGTGAGGGCCTTCGAGGTGCAGTCCGAGGATGCCGGGAACGCCGGCGGCCAGCGCCGTGACCACGGCCTCGCGTGCCGCCCGGCGCTTCTCGCGGCTGTCGCTGATCAGCGTCGGCAGCAGGCCGGTGGTCCCGAACCGGCGATGGGCGGCGGCCATCCGGGCCAGCGTGGCCGGGCTGGGATCGTCGTTGAACAGGACGCCGCCGCCGCCGTTGACCTGGACGTCGATGAAGCCGGGGGCGAGACGTGCGCCACCCAGGTCCCGGCGGCGTGCCCGCTCGGGAATCTCGGCGTCCGCCACCACCGCGACGACCACGCCGTGCTCGACCAGCACCGTGGCGCCGCGCCGGCTCTGGTGTCCGGGACCGTCGTCCCCGGTATGAAGGATGGCGTTGGTCAGGGCGTCCATCGGGGTTCCTGAAGCCGGTTCGGGTGAAGGCCGCCGGGGCCGTGGTCCCGGCGAGGCGAAGACCGCGGTCCGGTCCCCCGAGTCGGAACCGGACGCGAGCCTGCGGCACCGCGACGCATCGTTCCCCGGGTGGGGCCATTGTCGGAAAATTATCACACCGTTACAAGAGGTTCCGGTGCCGGGCGGCACGATGCGGGGCCGGTCCGGCCGATGTTGGGGATTGTCGGACGGGCCTCGCCTGTGGCACAAAATGTCGTTGCGGCCAATTCTTTGGAACGAAAAGAAGCTGGCGGTGTTGCTGTGGGGTGTTTTTATTCGGGAGCGGCAAAGGCAGGCAAAAAAAGAGGCCGCTGTTGCCAGCGGCCTGAGTTTAGGGAGGAAACGCCCAAGAAGGGCGAAGCAACAATCGCTTGCTGCAACGCAACATTGGCATAGGGGCCGGGGCGGTGCAAGAGCGAACAGCGGCGCCGGGGCAAAAAATATTGCATTTGTCCTGGATGTTGCTCAGTGGGCACGGTCTCTGGATCGGCATGAAAGGGCCGACAGGCCGTCGGGGCGTTTTGCCCCATGGGCGTCAGGATGCGACAGATCGTTGAAACAAAAAGGGTTTTGTGGGCTCTGCCCACACCCGCAAAAGGCCGGTCGGCCCTTTGAACCCATGAGGTGAATGAGGTTAAGGAGGCGAGCCTCGTTGCGGGTGCAGGGCAGAGCCCTGCAAAACCAAAGGCACGACCCGCAAGTATCAGACCGCAAGCCAGGTCCGGCGGGCGGCGGGATCGGCTGAGAGTGTCGCCATGGGGGCGTGGTGGCGGATTTCGCCCTTTTCGATGATATAGGCGCGGTCGGCGACGGCCTCGGCCAGCGACAGGCTTTGTTCGGCCAGCAGCACCCCGACGCCCTGGCTCCGCAGCTCCCGAAGAATCTGGGCGACGGTCTGAACCAGGCGCGGCGCAAGTCCTTCCGACGGTTCGTCGAGCATCAGCACCAGCGGGTTGCCCATCAGGGCGCGGGCCAGCGCCAGCATCTGCTGCTCGCCGCCGCTGAGGCGGCCGGCGAGGCCGGTGGCGCGGGCGCCCAGGTTGGGGAACAGCGCGAACAGCCGCGCAGGCGTCCAGGGTGGCCGGTCGGGCCGTGGCGGCAGGCGACCCATCTCCAGGTTTTCGGCCACCGTGAGGTCGGCGAACAGCCGGCGATCCTCGGGGACGTAACCAAGGCCGCGGTGGGCGATCCGGTGGGGCGGGCAGGCGGTGAGGTCCCGGCCGAAGAAGCGCAGGCGACCCCGTCGCCGGGGGCCCAGGCCGAACACCGTCCGCAAGGTTGTGGTCTTGCCGGCGCCGTTGCGTCCCAGCAGCGCCACGACTTCTCCGGCCGCGACATGAAAGGTAACGCCGGTGAGGATGCGGGCGCCGCCATACCAGGCGTCCAGCGACTCGACCTCAAGCGCGGGCTCAGGCGCCGGCAGGCCGGCGGGTGCGGGGGAGCGGCCGGTCATGCCGCGGTGCCCAGATAGACCGCCCGGACCCGGGGCGCGGCGCGGACCGCGGCGGGGGTGCCGTCGGCGATCACCTGCCCGTGGTCGAGCACCACCACCCGGTCGGCGTGGCCGAAAACCACGTCCATGTCGTGTTCGGTAAACAGCACCGCCAGGGCCAGCCCCGTAACCAGCTCCCGGACGAGCGCCATCAGGGCCTGGCGTTCGGCCGGGGCCATGCCGGCGGTGGGCTCGTCCATCAGCAGCAGGCGCGGGCGGTGGGCCAGCGCCTGGGCCAGTTCCAGCCGCTTGAGGTCGCCGTAACTGAGCGTGGCACAGGTCCGGCCGGCCTGGTCGGCAAGACCCACCGCGGCGAGCACGGCCATGGCCTGATCGCGGTGGCAGGCCGCCGCCGGCCGCCAGACTCCCAGCAACCGGCGCCGGGCCGACAGCAACACCAGTTGGACATTCTCGACCACCGACAGCGAGCCGAAGGCGGCGGCGATCTGAAAGGTGCGGCCGACCCCCCGTCGCCAGATCTGCTGGGGTGACTGCCCCAGCAACTCGACGCCGTCGAGCCGGGCGCTGCCGCCGTCGGCCCGCAACTGGCCGCCCAAAAGGTTGAAACAGGTGCTCTTGCCGGCGCCATTGGGGCCGATCAGCGCCACCATCCGGCCCGCGGTGGCGTCGAAATCGACCCCCGCCACCGCGCGCAGGCCCCCGAACGCCTTGACCAGGCCGCGGACCCGCAACAACGGCGCCGGCTCCCCGGTCATCATCGCCCGCCCCCGGTTGGCCACCCATCCGTTTGCCACCCACCGGTTCGCCACCACCCGGTCAGGTCGCGGGCAAAGCCGGTCAGGCCCCGGGGACAGGCCAGCACCAGGGCGATGATGGTCAGACCCAGCCACAGTTGCCACAGGTCGGTCTCGCGCATGATCTCGCCCTTCAGCCCCTGGAACGCCGCGGCGCCCACCAGCGGGCCGGCCAGCGAACCCAGGCCGCCCAGCAGCACCATCACCAGCCCGTCAACCGAGGTGGTGACACCCAGCACCGTCGGGAACACGCTGCCGGTGGCAAAGGTCTGGAGGCCGCCCGCAAGACCCGCGGCAGTGCCGGCGACGATGAAGCAGAGCCAGTGCAGGCGGCGCACCGGGATGCCGATGCTGGTGGCCCGCCGCTCCGAGTCGCGGGCGGCGCGGAGCGCGGTGCCGAACGGGGCAAAGGCCAGACGCCGGAGCGCCAGCACCCCGGTTGTGGCCAGCACCAGCGTCAGCCAGTAGAAGCCGGCGCGGCTGGCGGCCCAGGAATCGGGCCAGATGCCGAGGATGCCGTTGTCGCCGCCGGTGACGTCGGTCCATTGCATGGCCGCCGAGCCGGTGATCTCGGCGCCGGCCAGGGACAGCATGGCCAAATAGACGCCGCTGCGCCTGACGCAGAACCAGCCGAACAGGGTCGCCCCCGCCGCCGCGGCCAGCATTCCCGCGGCCAGCGCCGGCATCATCGGCAGTGCCAGATGATGCGTCGCCAGCGCCGCGCCATAGGCCCCCAGGCCGAAATAGGCGGCGTGACCAAAGGAGATCAGCCCGGCAACCCCGATCAGGAAGTGCAGACCGGCGGCGAACAGGGCGAGGATGGCGAGATCGGTGAGCACGATCAGGCCGTAATCGCCGGTCCAGAACGGCGCCGTCGCCAGCGCCGCGATCAGCGCCAGCCCCAACGTGGTTGCGACCGGTCCCGCAGGCCGTAACGGCTCGGCCACGCCGCCCTCGCCCGACCGCCCGGCGCCGGTTGCCCGGCCGAGCAGGCCGTGGGGCCGGATCACCAGCACCGCCGCCATCACCAGGAACACCAGGACCAGGGTGATGTGGGGAAACAGCAGGATGCCGAACGCCTGCAACTCGCCGATCAGCAGCGCCGCCAGGAAGGCGCCGGGGATGCTGCCCATGCCGCCGATCACCACCACCGCAAACGCCTCGACGACGGTGCTCAGGCCCATATGTAAGGTCAGCGCCTCCCGCGGGACCTGCAACGCGCCGCCCAGTCCGGCCAGCGCCGAGCCGAGCATCAGCACCCCGCAGAACAGCCGGTTCTGGTCGATGCCGAGGATTGCGGTCATCTCCCGGTCCTGGGTTGCCGCCCGCACCCGGGTTCCCCAGCGGCTGCGGTGCAGCAGCAGCCACAGCAGCCCCAGGACCAGCGGGCCGAGGGCGATCAGCACCAGATCGTAAACCGGGAACGGCCAGCCGAGGAGGACGACGGTCCCGGACAGGCCGGGCGGCCGGCGGCCAAGCAGGTCCTCGGGTCCCCACAGCGCCAGCGTGGCGTCCTGGAGCACCAGCACCACGCCAAAGGTGGCGAGCAGCGGGAACAGTTCAGGCGACCGGTAAAGCCGGCGCAGCAGCAGCCGTTCCATGAGCGCGCCGAGCAGGCCGACCACCAGCGCCGCCGCCAGCGCCGCGAGCAGGAAGCCCGCGGCACCCCCGGGCCAGCCGGCCTGCCCCAGCCGTTCGGTCAGCGACCAGGCGAGGTAGGCGCCGAGCATGGTGAACGAGCCGTGGGCAAAGTTGACGATCCGGGTCACCCCGAAGATCAGCGACAGCCCCGAGGCCACCAGGAACAGCACCGATCCGGCGGCGAGGCCGCCCAACGCCTGAACCAGCAGGAATCCCATTTACCTTTCGGCCGCCGCCGCCGGTCGCAGGGTCTGCACCACCGCGTCGGGGGGCAGGCTGGCGGCGCCGTCGACATAGTGCCAGTCGACCAGGGTGCCATGGCCGTCCTCGATTCCGATCCGGCCGACGAAGGCGCCCATGGTCGCTTGGTGATCGATGGCGCGGAAGCTGATCGGACCGAACGGCGAGACCAGGGTGAGCCCGGTCAGCCCGTCCACCAGCGCCTCGGGGTCGGTGGAGCCGGCCCGGGTGATGGCGGCGGCAATGGCCTTGAAGGTGGTATAGCCGACCACCGAGCCCAGCCGCGGCTCCTCATGGAAACGGGCGCGGTAGGCGTCGAGGAAAGCCTGATGTTCCGGCGTGGTGAGCCCGGCGCCGGGATAGCCGGTGACGATCCATCCGGCCGGCGCCTCGTCCCTGAGGGGCTCCAGATATTCCGGCTCCCCGGTCAGCAGGCTGACCACGCTGCGGCCGGCGAACAGTCCCCGCTGGTTGCCTTCCCGGACCAGCCGGGCCAGGTCGGCGCCGAAGGTGGCGTTGAACACCGCGTCGGGTTCGGCCGCGGCCAGTGCCTGTACCGTGGTTCCGGCCTCGATCCGGCCCTGCGCCGGCCATTGTTCGCCGACGAAGGTGACGTCCGGCCGTTTTTCGGTCAACAGCCGCTTGAACCACGCCACGGCCGACTGCCCGTATTCGTAGTTGGGCGCCACCGTCACCCAGCGTTTGGCGGGCAGTGCCGCCGCCTGGTCCGCCAGCATCGCCGCCTGCATGTAGGTGCTGGGACGCAGACGGAAGGTATAGCGGTTGCCCTGGCTCCAGGTCAGCGCGTCGGACAGCGGCTCGGCGGCCAGGAACGGGATCCGGTTGTGCCGGGCGAAGTCGGAGACCGCCAGGCCGACATGGGAAAAGTAGGTTCCGGCCAGCAGCACCACCCGTTCGCCGGTCAGCAATTCGCCGGCCACCCGCACCGCGTCGTCTGGCCGGCCACCGTCGTCCCGGGAGATCACATCCAGCGGTCGTCCGCCCAGCAGGCCGCCGGCGGCGTTGATCTCGGCAACCGCCAATTGCCAGCCCTGACGATAGGGCAGGGTGAAGGCGGGCAGACCGGTGTAGCTGTTGATCTCGCCGATGCGGATCGGGTCGCCGTCCGGGGTCGCTGCCCGGGCAGAGAAGGCCGGCAGCGCCGCAGTCGCCGCAAACACCAGGATCGCCGAAAGACCGGCACGAAACGGCAGGCGAAGAAATTCGGTCATGGCGGCCCGTCCCCGAGTGATAACCCGGGCCGCGGCGCAGCCGGAAGCTGTCCGCGCACCCCTAAGTCTTACCCTCTCCCGTCTTAACAGATACCGTCGGGATCGGGTGGACGGCGTGTGCCCCGAACAAAAAAAAGTGACACCCGGCGGCTACAAGCCGGACGGTCGGAGTCAGCGTTGCCGGGCGGCACGGTGGGCCGGCACCGGAATCGGGCGCATTCCCTGTTCTTCGCGGCGGCTCGCCGACATATCGATTTCGATCCGGGCCAGGACCTTGCGCAGGTCGTGAACGGCATCGTTCAAGGTCTGGACCGAGACCTCGCCCGGTCCCTGCCGCCAGCTTCGATAGGCCACAAGGCAGGCCCGCGCGGTTTCGCGCAGGCGCGCCTCGGTGGCGTCCACCGGTGGCGGCTGACCCGGCCGGGCGGTTGCTTCCGCAGGGACCCGGGCCGGCTCCGGGGTCGCCGGGGTTGCAGTGGGTCCCGGCAAGGCGGACGGGCCGCCATTGGCGGGAGTCCCGCCGACCGGTGTGCCGCCGACCGGTGTGCCGTTGGCCGGCGTACCGGGGGCCGGACCGCCGCCCGCGGGCGGGCTGCTCACGGTGGGACTGGTTTCGGGCGCGACTGCGGCCGGTCGTGACGTACCGCCTGACCGGTTGGACAGTGACAGGGTGTTGAGGATCGGCGTGGCCACGGGCTCGGGTGTCGGTTTGGTGGTCAATCCGGTGGGCGCGACGCCAACCGCCTCAGCCTTGCGAACGATGTAAGAAATCGCGCTTGGCGTACAGTCAAACTCGCGGGCTATCGCCGACAAAGTCGCTCCTGCCCGGTGTCGCTGAAGTATCTGCGGCCAAGCGGATTGCGGAATCCGACCGCGATGTCGTTTCGGTGATTCCGGCGAGTCCGACTCGTTGCCGGTTTCAGCGTTCATGATGTCGCTCGGTTGCCAGAGTGTTGACCTTGTCATATCGAATTTGCTTAGTTGTTCACCCTCGCGCACAAAGGCAAAGCCGCCATGCTGATGGCGCCAATCGAGGTGGGGTGTGGAACTTGCCAGCCAAATATTGCTGTGGGAAACAGTAGTACCATGCGGCCGACAAATTGCCAGCCCATTGTTAACCCGAAGCCAAAAAAAATGCCGGATTTGGTGGCTCCCCGGAGCAGTGGCCAAAGCCCGGGCGTCGCCGCCACCGATTTTAAAGTGCCGCCGGGGCGTGCTTTGCAAATTCCCGAATACCGTAACCGGCGGTCTCGCCACCCGGCTCGCGGGTGGCGAGACCGGAACCTGGGTTCCCGGCGGGTGTTGCCGGCCAGCGAACGGCGCGCGGCGGGAGAAGGGAAAGCGCCGGAGAAACGGCTGCGGCATGGGGCCACCCTTCCGCTTCGGTTCCGCCGTTTTTCGGCTACCGCCGGGTGGCGGCTTGGGGTTAGGGTCGATCGCAGAGACGGATCGGGCGTAACACTTCGGGTCTCAGTCACCCGAGGCAAGAGGCGGGAGCCGGAGCTTCGTGACCATAGCTGCGACGCATCGGGACGGGGTGCGGTTATCCATCATCATTCCGGTCTTTAACGAGGCCGGCAACGTGCTGGCGTTGCTTGACGAGGTGGCGGTGGCGGTGGCGGGACTCGGGCCCGCCGAGGTGGTGTTCGTCGATGACGGCAGCGACGACGCGACCGTCGAGCGGCTGCGGCCGCGGCTGTGCGCCGCACCGATCGATGGGCCGGCGGTGCGGCTGGTCCGGCATCTTCGCCGTTCGGGGCAAAGTGCCGCGGTGCGGACCGGAGTCAGGGCGGCGGCCGGGGTGTGGATTGCGACCCTGGACGGCGACGGCCAGAACGACCCGGCCGACATTCCCGCCTTGTTGGCCGCGGCCGAGGGCGGCGCCGGGCCGGCGCTGGTCGGCGGGGTCCGGGTCCGGCGGCAGGACACCCTGTCGAAACGGCTGGCCTCGCGCTTTGCCAATGGTCTGCGCCAGGCGCTGCTGCGCGACGGCGCGGTGGATACCGGTTGCGGACTGAAGTTGTTCCGGCGCGAGGCGTTCCTGGAACTGCCGTTCTTCGGGGCCATGCACCGGTTCCTGCCCGCCTTGTTTCTGATGCATGGCCACCGGGTGGCCTATGTCACGGTCAACCACCGGCCGCGCCGGCAGGGCGTTTCGAAATATGGCAATCTCCGCCGGGCGTTGGTCGGGGTGATCGATCTGCTGGGGGTGTTCTGGCTAAAGTGCCGGACCCCGGCGCCGTCGCCGCTGGTGGAGCCGTAATCCCGCACCGGTCCGCGATCGGGGAGAGAAAACGGGGTTGCGGAGCGACCGGCCGCCATGGTGTGTTGTGTTACGGGTCGCGAATGTGGGAATTTCCGGCGGCAACAGCGACGGCGAGGTTCGATGAGTTGGCTCCTTAACTCGATGAATGGGTTCTTCGAGATGTCCTTGATCGACCGCATCTGGATCGCGGTCGGTTTCGGCGGACAGTTCCTGTTCTCGATGCGCTTCCTTTATCAGTGGTTCAAGAGTGAACAGGTCAAGCAGAGCATCGTGCCCGAAGCCTTCTGGTATTTCAGCTTCCTGGGTGGCGTAACGTTGCTGGCCTATGCGATCCACAAGCAGGATTCGGTGTTCATTCTTGGCCAGGCCACTGGGCTGCTGGTCTACAGCCGCAATATCTGGTTGATCTGGAGCGGGAGGCGCCGCAATGCCGGCGCCGTGCGGGGTGTCGCGGCGTCATGACCGGGTTTGCCGGGGCGGGTGCCGCGCCGCTGCCGCCGCCGGCTCCTGACCGGTTGCGCCTCTGGCAGTGGGCGGCGCTGCTGGGGTTGTGCCTGGTGCTGTATCTGCCGGGCTTCTTTACGCTGCCGCCGTTCGATCGCGACGAGGCGCGGTTTGCCCAGGCCACGCGCCAGATGGTCGAAAGCGGCGACTACGTCAATATCCGTTTTCAGGACGAGGCCCGGCTCAAGAAACCGGTGGGCATTTATTGGTTGCAGGCGGCCAGCGTCCGGCTGCTGGGCGCCGCTGACCGCCCGGAGATCTGGCCCTATCGGGTGCCGTCTTTGTTGGGCGCGGTGCTGGCGGTGCTGGCCACCGCCTGGGCCGGCACCCGGTTGTTCGGCGCCGGGGCGGGCTTTGCCGCGGCGATGCTGCTGGCCGGTTGCGTCGTGCTTGGGGTCGAGGCGCGCATGGCCAAGACCGACGCCGTGCTGCTGGCCACCGTGGTCCTGGCGCAGGGGGCGCTGGCCCGGGTCTGGCTGGCGCGCGCCGCGGCCACCGCGGCCGGTTGGGGGGTGCCGCTGCTGTTCTGGCTGGCGCTGGGGGTGGGTATTCTGATCAAGGGTCCGGTCGGGCCGATGGTCAGCGCGCTCACCGTGCTGGCGCTGTGCCTGATCGAGGGTCGCTTCGGCTGGCTCCGGCGGTTGCGGCCTTGGCTCGGGCTGGCCGTGGTGGCGGCGGTGGCGGCGCCCTGGCTGATCGCCATTTCCATCGCCACCCATGGCCAGTTCCTTGCCGAGTCGGTGGGCCACGATCTGCTGGCCAAGGTCGCCTCGGGTCAGGAGGCCAAGGGCCTGCCGCCGGGCTTCTTCCTGGGCGCATTCTGGATCACCTTTGCCCCGTTTGCACTGCCGGCGGCGCTGGCGGTGCCGTGGGTGTGGGCAAACCGGCGCGAGCCGGCGGTGACGTTCTGCCTCTCTTGGTTGATTCCGGCCTGGCTGGTGTTCGAGGCGGTTCCGACCAAGCTACTGCACTATACCTTGCCGACCTATCCGGCGGTGGCGCTGCTCGCCGTGGCTGCCGCCCGGGCTCATTTCGGGCGGTGCGAGGCTGCGCCCCGGCGCTGGCTGTTCGCCGTTGCGGCGCTGGCGGCCGGGATCGGGGTGCTGGTGCTGGCCGGCGGCGTGGCGGCGCTACCCTGGCTGATCGACGGTCAGGTGAGCGTCATCGCTCCGGTGGCGGCGCTGGTGGCGATTGCAGGACTGGCGATCGCCGGTTTCCGGTGCTGGCGTTGCCGGGAGCGGCAGGCGCTGGCGCTGGCCCTGGCGGTGTTCGCGGTCTGGTCCGGGGTGACGTTTCAAGCGGTGCTGCCGGGGATCGACGGGTTGTGGCTCAGCCGGCAGGCGGCGCTCCGGGTCTCGGCGTTCCGGCCCTGTCCCGCCACGACCCTGGTGACGGCGGATTATTCCGAACCCAGCCTGGTGTTTCTGGTCGGTACCCAGACCCGGACCGGTGGCGGCGATACTGCGGCCGAACATCTGCGGGCCGATTCCGCCTGCGGGCTGGCGCTGGTCGAGGCGCATGCCGAGCCGTTGTTCCAACGGTCCCTGAACGGGCTGGCGGTGCGTCCGCTGGCGACGATCGCCGGCTTCAACTATTCCCGCGGCCGGCGCCAGACGCTGACCCTCTACCGGGCCGCGCCGTGATCGGGGGGCGTTGCCGCCGCGTCGTTTGGGCCGACCCGCTGGTGCAGCGGTGGACGCTGGCGTGGTTGTGGCTGCTGTGGGCGCTGCTGTGCTGCCTGTTGTCGATGTCAGCCGTCGATGGCGGGCTGGCCCTGGCGGTGCGCGACCTGCCCGGACCGGTGGTGGAGTGGTTCGGCCGGGTCACGGTGGCCGGGCTGGGTCAATGGTATCTGTGGCCGTCGGGGCTGGGGGCGGTGGTGCTGGCCGTGGCGTCGATGGTAACGGGCGATGCGGCGCGGGCGCGGGCCTGCCGGCGGCTGGCCTGGGCGCTGGCCTTCGTGTTCGTGGCGGTGGCGCTGTCGGGCCTGATCACCGACCTGATCAAGGTGATGGTCGGCCGCGGGCGGCCGAAGCTGCTGGCGGCCGGCGGCTTTTATGGCTTCGCCCCCTTCACCTTCCGCGGAGCGCCGTACCAGTCGTTTCCCTCGGGTCACGCCACCACCGTCGCGGCGCTGGCGGCGGCGGTGGGGTTCCTGCTGCCGCGTCTCTGTGCACCGCTGGTGCTCTTTGCCGTGATCATTGCGGCGAGCCGGGTGATCGTCGAGGCCCATTACCTTGGCGACGTGATCGGCGGCGGCGCCATTGGCTGGTTCGTGACCTGGGCGGTGCGGGAAGGCTTTGCCCGCCACCGGGTGCTGTTCGGGCATGGGCCGGACGGCCGGGTGGTGCCTGTGCCTGGTCATGGGGTCCGGGGCCGCCGGCCCCGGCGGGGTGCGGGGGCGGCGCCCCTGCTGCTGCTGCTGCTGCTGCTGTTGCTGTTGCCGGTGTTCCTCGCCGCCTGCGCCGGCGACGCCCTGACCCGACGCGAGGCCGCCACCAGCCTGGTGCTTCAGGCCGGGATGCAGTCGGTGAGGTTCGATGCCGGCCGGTTCGTGCTGGTGGGTGGGCTCAAGGGGGCCGGCAGCGGCCAGCCGGTGCTGGTGGTCTATCTCGAGGGCGATGGTCTGGCCTTCGTGTCGCGCACCCAACTTTCCCGGGACCCGACGCCGCGCCATCCGGTCGGGCTTGAACTGGCGGCGGCGGATCCGTCGCCGGCGGTGCTTTATCTGGGGCGGCCGTGCCAGTACGTGACGCCGTCCGAGGAGCGGGATTGCGGGCCGCAATACTGGTCGAGCCATCGCTTCGCACCCGAGGTGATCGACGCGGTCAACCGCGCCATTGATCAGGCGCTGGGTCTGGTCGGCGCCGGCCGGGTGGTGCTGATCGGCTATTCCGGGGGCGGCGCCGTGGCGGCGCTGGCGACGGCGCGGCGATCCGATGTTGCCGCCTGGGCCACGGTGGCGGCGCCGCTGGACCATGCCGCCTGGACCCGCTGGCACGAGGTCAGTCCGCTGGCGGGTTCTCTCAATCCCATTGACGAGGCACCGCGTCTGGCCGGCCTGCCGCAGGTTCATTTCGTCGGCGCCGAGGACGACGTGGTGCCGGCCGGCATCGTCCGCGGTTTTCTCGAGCGCGAGGGGCCGGACCCGGGCAATCGGCTGGTTGTGGTTCCCGGCGTTGATCATTATTGCTGTTGGGCCGGGCGCTGGCCGGACCTGCGGCGGCTGATTCCATCAGGGGCGTTGCCCCTGGACCCTGATTCCATCAGGGGCGTTGCCCCTGGACCCCGCCAAGGGGTGACCCCTTGGAACCCGGGACCTTTTTGAACGGCTGAGGAGTGAGTTGTTCCGTGGCTCCACCGCGCATCACCATCATTACGCCGGTGCTCAACCGGGCGACCATGATCGCCGACGCCCTGGCCAGCGTTTCCCAACAGGGTTATCCCGAGGTCGAGCACATCGTCGTGGACGGCGGCTCGACCGACGGCACCGTCGATGTCCTGCGCCGGACTCCCGGCATCCAGTGGCTGAGCGAGCCCGACCGGGGCCTCTACGACGCCATCAACAAAGGCATTCGCCGCGCCACCGGAGACATCATCGGCCACGTCAACAGCGACGACCTGTTGCTGCCGGGGGCGCTGGCGGCGGCGGTGGAGGGCTTTGCCCGGGACCGGACCGCGGTTTCGGTGTGCGGTGGCGCAGAGGTGGTGCGCCTGCTGCCCGACGGCGCCAGCGCCCGGATTCGGCGCTATCGCAGCGAGCGGATCAAGCGGCTGGACTGGCATGCCGTAACGCTGGGGGTGCCGATCACCAACGCGCGGTTCTTTCGGCGGAGCTGGTACCGGCACGCCGGTCTTTACGACCTGCGTTACCGCCTGGCTGCCGATCGCGACTTCCTGATCCGGGCGATGATTCTCGGCATGCGCACGGTGCCGCTGGAGCGGATGGTTTACCAGTACCGGCTGCATGCCGGTTCGCTTACCCTCAACGCCGACGTTCGCCAGAACCGCCGGCTGCATGATGAATATCGGGCGCTGGCCCGCGGCTGCATAACCCGTCCCGACAGTCCCGAGCCGTTGCGCCGCATGGCCTGCCGCTGGTTCTCGGTGGAAACCGCGCGCCGGCTGGGTCAGCAGGCGGCCGGAAAGAACTGGTCCGGGTTCGGCAAAACCCTTCTGGAGGCGCGGGATCTGGTGCCGGGGTGGCCGGCGTGGCTGGTTCGGGAGGCGCTTTACCGGTCAAGCGGCGGGCTCTGGTAGCTGATATTGCCTTGATTTTGCAGGGCTCTGCCCTGTACCGGCAAGGAGGCTTGCCTCCTTGACCTCCAAAACTCACGGGTTCAAAGGGCCGTCCGGCCCTTTGCGGGTGTGGGCAGAGCCCACAAAATCGTTTTCGTTCAACGATCCGTCGTAACCTGGGGCCGGTACGCCGCTAACGGTGGGTCCCTCCCGGGTCGCCAGCGCCCGTGCCAGTGCGGCGAATCCGGCGACGTCCACCTCTTCGGCGCGCAGTGTCGGCGCCAGGCCGGCTTCGGCCAGTAACGCCTCGGGGTTGCCCAGGACGCGCAGGCTGGCCCGCAGCATCTTGCGCCGCTGGCCAAAGGCGGCGGCGGTGACGCGCTCCAGCGCCGGCCATGGGGCGGCTTCCGGCCCGCGGCGGGGGGTCAGCCGGACCACCGCCGAGTCGACCTTGGGCGGCGGCGTGAAGGCGCGGGCGGGCAGGGTGAACAGGGTCCGGGCCTCGGTGCGCCAGGCGGTGATGACGGTCAGGCGACCGTAACTCTTGCTGCCGGGGGCGGCGGTCAGCCGCTCGGCAACCTCCTTCTGGAACATCAGGGTCAGGCTTTCGAACTGGTCGATCCGACGCAGCCAGCCCAACAGCAGCGGCGTCGCGATGTTGTAGGGCAGATTCGCCACGATCGCCCGCGGCGCCTCGGCCAGCGCCACCAGATCCAGGGCGAGGGCGTCGCCCGCCACCACCCGCAGCCGGCCGGCGGCGGCGTCCTCCAGTTCGGCCAGGGCGGCGACGCACCGCTCGTCGCGCTCCACCGCGACCACCCCGCGGGCGCCGGTGCCCAGCAGCGCCCGGGTGAGCCCCCCGGGTCCCGGCCCGACCTCGATCACCGTTACCCCGGCAAGGTCGCCCGCGGCCCGGGCGATGCGTCCGGTCAGGTTAAGGTCCAGCAGGAAGTGCTGGCCCAGGCCCTTGCGGGCCGACAGGCCATGCCGGGCAATGATCTCGCGCAGGGGGGTGTCGATCATGGCGGCGCGGAACCGATGGCGGAATCGGATCCGGCCGCCCGGCCGCGCTGTCCGGCCAGACGGGCGGCCGTGATCATCGCCGCGGCCAGACTGGCCTCGCTGGCGCGCCCGGTTCCGGCCAGATCGAAAGCGGTGCCGTGGTCGGGCGAGGTGCGGATGAAGGGCAGGCCCAGCGTGATGTTGACGCCGGTGTCGAAGGCCAGCGTCTTCAGGGGGATCAGCGCCTGATCGTGGAGCATGCACAGGGCGGCGTCATAGCGGGAGCGGGCGGCGGCATGGAACAGGGTGTCGGCGGCGTAAGGTCCGTCGGCGGCAATGCCCTCGGCGCGAAGCCGGGCCACCGCCGGGGCAATCACCGTGATTTCCTCGGTGCCCATCGCCCCGCCTTCTCCGGCATGGGGGTTGAGCGCCGACACCGCCAGCCTCGGCCGCGGGATGCCGAAGTCGCGGACCATGGCAGCCGCGGTGACGCGGCCGCAATGGACGATGGCGTCGGCGGAAAGCGCCAGCACCGCCTGAGCCACCGAAAGGTGGCAGGTCACCGGCACCACCCGCAGGCCGCCGCCCTCCAGCATCATCACCGGCGCGGTTTCGGGGGAGCAGGCGCCCACCAGCGCCCCAAGATATTCGGTGTGGCCGGGATGGCGGAAACCGGCCCGATACAGCACCGCCTTATGGATCGGATTGGTTACGACGGCGGACGCGCCACCGGCCAGCACCAGCGCCACCGCCTGTTCGATACTCGCGAGCACGGCGCGGCCGTTGGCCGCCGTCGGGCAGCCGGGGGTGACCGGAACCGTCAGCGGCACGGGCAGCACCGGCAGCGCCGATTCGAACGCCATCGCCGCCGCCTGGGGCGAGGCAACCGGGCAGATCGGTACGGCAAGCCCGAGGCTGGCCGCCAGCGCCTCGAGTCGCCGGGGATCGTCCAGAACGACGAAGGGCGGCAGGCCCCACCGGTGCCGTGCCGCCCAAACCTTGAGGCTCAGTTCGCCACCAATCCCCGCCGGTTCGCCCATGGTGACGGCGAGGACCGGAGCCGGGCTCACATCCGCACGTCCACGTAGGCGACGCGCTTCAGGTCGATGAGATAGCGCCTTTGCAGCATATCGAGTCGCTCGTTGACCAGGCTGATGGTGACGGCGTCGCGGCTGGGCAGGCCGCCGGCCGCCACCTGCCGGTCGCAGAAGACTACCACCACCACCTGGCGGTCATTGCCGAACGGCGGACTGACCTCGCCGATGGGGAGATCATTGGCCAGCCGGGCCAGTTGCGGCGGCATGTCGCCGGCGCGCAAGGTTCCGACATCGCCGGTCTTTTCCTGGCCGGCGGCCCGCAACTCGGCGTCAAAGGCGTCGCAACTCCGGATCCGCCGGCTGAGTTCGGTGGCGCGGGCCACCTGGCTCTTGCGGTCGGCGCCGGCCGCGATCGGGAACACCATCTGCTTCAGATGAACCCGGGTTTCGCTGGGGTCGCCGCCATTGATCGACCGTTGGTCGCGCACCAGCAGGATATGATAGCCGCCGGGGTCCCGGATCGGCGCGCTCAACTGCCCCGGCCGCATCACCGAGAGCGCATGGTCAAGTTCGTCGGTCAGTTGTCCCGGTTCGACCCAGCCAAGATCGCCGCCGTTGCCCGCCCCGGCCGCCTGGGAAAACTGCCGGGCCACCGCCGGAAACGGTGTGCCCTTGCGAATGTCATCGACCAGACGTTCGGCAAAACGCCGGACTTCGTCATCTTGCGAGGCCTGGTCCACGGCCAGGAATATTTCGGCGACGAGGTACTCGGGTTTGCCGGCATTGGCGCGCACCCGGTCCAGGGCGCCGTCGACCTCTTCGTCGCCGATCTGGATGGTCGGCCGCAACTTGCGCTGGATCAGCTTGGTCCAGGCGATGTTGGCCTTGATCTGGCCGATCAGGGCGCTGATCGGGGCGCCGTGCTGCTCGAGAAAATGATCCAGCGAGGCCCGGGGCAGGTGGTTCTGTTCGGCAATCCGGGACAGCGCCGTCTCGATCTCCTGATTGGTCGCGGACACCCCCAGGCGGCCGGCCTCCTGGAGTTCCAGCTTCTCGTCGATCAGCGCCCGCAGCACCTGGGGCGCCAGCCGCTGGCGGGTATCGGCGCTGTCGGGCAGACCCGACGACAGCAGGGCCAGCCGCAACCGTGCCTCCAGGTCGAGCACCGAGATGGCGTCTTCGTTGACCACCGCGGCAATCCGTTCCACGGCCCGGCCGGCCGGTTCAGGCGCGGCAGGCGGCGTCCGGTCCTGGGCGAATGCCGGGGGAATTCCCGAGAGGACGGCGAAAACGCCCGCACCAATCAGCAGAGACCGAAGGGCCGTGGTCACGATCATTGCTTTTATTGCTCCAAACCCGTTGCCGGCGGGGTGCCCCAAGGCGCCCCGCCCAAAGTATATCAGCTTTGCCGCTGTAATCGAGACGTTCCCGCATCGGTTCGTCCGGCTTTCTGACAAGGTCAGTTCCTCGGCCATCCTGGCCGTCAGCCATCCTCAAGGTGCAGCAGCGCCGAGATGCCCAGCAGAAGCGTTACCGCGGCGGTGGTCCAGGCCGCCATCATCACCGGAATGGTTTCAGAGACGCCAAGGGTCAGGACGATGTCGGTGGTGATGAAGACAAAGAAGCCGGTCAGAATGCCGCCGGTGACCATCATCATGGTTCCGCCGCGGCGGGTCTGACGCAAGGAGAACGCCGCAGCCATCAATACCATGGCGCAATAAAGAAACGGTTGCGAAAGCAGGGACTGATAATGGAGGCGGTGGCGGATCGCCGAGAACCCCGTGCTTTCCATGGTCTGAATGAAACGGCCGAGTTCCCAGAACGAGATGGTTTCAGGCGGCGCGAAATTTTCTTCGATCCGGTCAAGAGTCAGCTCGGTCGGGATTTCCAGATAAGGGACTGACTGGGGCGGGCGGTTGGGCTGGCGCAGGGTGCCGTTGGGGATTTTCCAGGCGCCCGGTACCAGTTGCGCGGCGGGAGCATCGAGTCGGGACGTGTACCGGTCGTTCTCGCCCAACCGGTAAACCACCACCCGGCGGAGCTGGCCGGTCCCGGGCACCACCGAATCGGCATGAATCAGGTACTTGTCTTCGTCGGTGCCCTGGCGCACCCACAGGCCGGTGTGAGTCACGTCAAAGATGCTGCCGTGGCGCTTGAGGTAATAATCTTCCAGCCGGTTGTATTCCGCAATCAGGCTCGCGCTTAGCGGATTGATTGCCGTGACCTTGATCACGCCGATCACGAAAGCGGCGATCAGCATCGGCGTCATGAACTGCCACACCGAGACCCCGGCCGCCCGTGCCACCACCAGCTCGTTGTTGCGGGTCAGCCGCCAGAAGGCGAACATGGCGCTGAACAGCACGACGAACGGAACCACCTGCTGCCCGACCTCGGGCAGCTTGAACAGCGCCATGCGCAGCACGAGGCCGATGGTGACATCCGGCTTGCCGGCGGCCCGGCGGAGCAGTTCGATGGTGTCGATGACCAGAATGACCGCCAGCAGCATGGCCAGCAGCATGATGAACCAGGTTACGAACTGGCGCCCGAAGTAACGCGACAGCAGGGAAAAAGGGGACATCGCGCTCTCACCTCGGGTCATGATCCGGCCGGGCTCCGGTCCGGCCGCGTGCCCGCCCCGGTCCCCGAACCCACCCGACGCCACCGCCCGCCGCCCGGCCCGCCGGCAGCATCCGGTATCATCTGCGGTGTCTTAGCTCCTTTGCGTCCTGGGGACAAGCTGCGCCGCAGGGATGGCCGGTTTCGCCCGGTAACGCCGTTTGCCCGATAACGCCGGGCGTCCCGCGGGTCGAGATTGCGGGCGGGATCGTTTCGAGTATACTCGCCGCCACTGTGGCCTTTCGCCGACCGGTGCTGTGACGGGCGGCGTCCCGCTGCCGCCGCATCTGACGGGACGCGGGCAAAGGTTGCAGCAGTCCTGCCCCGGGACGGCTGGTGTCGCGTGCAATCGGAAGACGGAAGGCGAAAAGAGATGGCGAAAGGCGTATCTGGAGCCCTGACCAGACTGGCGAAAGTCAAAGGCGCATCGCCGCTCGGCAGCGGCGCCGGATCGGGCCGTCCGTCAAGACGCTCCGGGGCCGGAGACGGGGCCGGAGACGGGGACGAGGATGACGCCTATTACCTGCCGGAGGACCTGGAGGAACTGAGCGCGAGCCACTTCCTGAAGCGGCGGGCCGAAGCCCGGGTCGAGCCGGTCCCGCCGGCCCCGGCTCCCGCGCCGGTGCCGGCCGCCAGGCCGGATCCGGCACCGGTCTATGTCGACACCGGCCGGCATCGCGGCGGCGGTTCGCGGCTCGAGTCACGGGTCGGGTCCTTCGATGACGAAGAGCCCGAAGAAGACGTGCCAGCACCCGGCGACGGTCGGAGTGAAGGGCGGGTTGCCCAGCGCATTCGCCGGATCAAGACGGCGCTTGCGGTGCGGGTTGGCCAGGACCCGGCGTCTTCGGCCGCGGGGCGTCGGGGCGGGGCCGGCAAGGCGTCGCGGGCGACCGGGGCGGAGCCGGAGGACGACGATTCGGACGAACCCGGCCACGCGCTGCGCGGCTCGTTCCGGCCCAAGCAACTGGCCCGGGCGCGCCGCCGTCTTGGCATGACCCAGGCGGAATTTGCCCGCTGCTTCGGGCTGAACACCGACGACGTGGTGCGGTGGGAAGCCGGCGGGCGGCCGTCACAGGCGGAGCGGGTGCTGCTGACCCTGATCATGCACGATCCCGAGGAGACGGCGCGGCTGGTGGACGAGGCGATGCCGTTGAAGTGACGCGGTCGGGCGCGGAAGAATCACCCATGGAGGCTTCGCCCGATACGCGGCAGGATACGACAGGTCATTGAAGGGAAATAATTTGTGGGCTTTGCCCGCACCCGCAAAGGGCCCGCCCGCCCTTTGAACCCGTGAGTTTTGGAGGTCAAGGAGGCGAGCCTCCTTCGCGGGTGCAGGGCAGGACCCTGCAAAATCAGGACAATACCTTACGCCCGCTGGTCTCAGGCGTTGCTCCGGCGCACCAGTTCGGGACGGGGGCGGGCGTAATAGAATCCCTGCACCAGATCGACCCCGACCCCCACCGCCAACGCATGCTGGGTCGGGGTTTCGATGCCCTCGCAGACGACGTGCGCCCCGAGATCGTGAATGATCTCCACCAGTTTCGGCAGGATGATCCTGGCTCTGGGGTTGATCTCGGACTGGACGATCAGGCTGCGGTCGAGTTTGACGATGTCGGGCGAGAGTTGCCAGAGCCGGTCGAAGTTGGAATGCTGGCAGCCGAAATCATCGATGGCCACCCGGTAGCCCCGCTTTTGGTAGGCGGCCACCGCCTCGACCAGCCAGCCGAGATTGTCGATCCGCGATTCGATGATCTCCAGGACAACCTGATCGGGCTTCAATCCGCAATGGCGGAGCAGGGTTTCGAAAATGTCGCCGTGGTTGCCACTGCCTACGTTCAACAGATGCCCGCCGCCGACGTTGAGAAACAGCAGATCGTCGGGTGCGGCGAGACGGATGAAGTTAAGGGCGTGGACCGTGCGGCACAGGCGGTCGAAATAGACGATGTCCTCGGCGCTCTTTGGGATACCGAACGCCTGCTCGGGTGAGATGACCCGCCCGTCGGCGTCATTGGCGCGCAACAGGGCCTCCCAGGCGAGGGGCTGCATGGTGGCGGTCAGAAACAGCGGCTGAAAGACACTGTGCAGCCGCAGGCCGTCATAGCAACCGATGGCCCGGCCATCATCGTGCCCCAGACAACGGACAGACGCGGGAAAGCCAGCTGCCGGCCGATCAAAGTAGGCGATCAACCTTCGAAGCTCCGCAGTCGGTTCGCTGGCTCGGTGATGGCTCACGGTCATTTGCGGAAACTTCATGGCGACGGAGGATCTGCGCGGCAGGGATAATAAATGCATTGAAAGCCGGCAGATATCGGGCTCATCGGTTCGCTTCATCGCGCTTTGGCGTGGCGGCCGGCTGCCAGATTGGGAACCCCGCCGGTTTGGGAACCGTCAGGACGACAACGCCTTCGATGAAACCTGCCGGTCAAGGCGGTTATGGTTTCTGAGTGATGTAAAGGCATCATCGCTACCGGAAAGAGGCCAAGGCGCATTCCGCAACCCCATGAAGGCGACGGGAATCCTTCGATCGGGGCGGTCAGGGCATCAGGCATGAGCGGAAAGGTTCTCGCCGGCATAGCTTTCCAGAGCGCGCGCCAGGGCCGAGAGGCCGGAACGGCGGATCGGCAGATAGGGCTTGTTCCAGCGCCGGCACAGGCGCTTGATTTCGGCCAGGGCCGCGTGGCTGACGCAATCCACCGGGAATACCACGGCGTCGGCGCGGCCGAACAGGCTTTTGAGCCGGCCCAGGTTTTCTTCCATGCCGCCGTCGTGATGGGAGAAGCTGCCGTTACAATCCTCGACCAGGCGCTTGAAATGGGCGACGCCCTGAAGGCGGCCACCGATGTAAAGAATGGTGCGGTTGCGCAGATCCGGCCGGGCGGGCGGCGGCGCGTCGGACCGGGGCCTGCCGGCGTTGCGGGGCTTTGCCATCTCACACGTCCCTTTCCGAGTACGGCGTCTCAACGGCTGCTTCGATCTGCCACGGCAGGTCGTCGACAGGCGCAGGGCCGTGCGGGAAGCGACGTGTTCCGGGTCCGGGGCCGGTGATGCCGACGCCCTCCGGCCCCTTACTCCGTGTGCCGATGACCATTGTGGCCTCCCTGCCCAACCATGCTCATCACCGTCCCGACGTCGGCCGCAAGGATTTGCGACAGAAGTACATATCAATGCCGGTAATAAGAGCATAATCACACAATTCCATTTCCGATGCCAGATTAAATCTACTTCGCTGGTGATGTTATGGGGGTCAGGGCGCCGGTCCGCGCCCTCCCCGGGCGCGCCGCCAGGGTTTCACGGTCAACATCCCGACACCGGGCCTGCCGGTCGGGGCTGCCGGGAAAGCAGGGCTTTGCCGGTTCGACACCATCGCGGTGACGGTTCGAGCATTGGTGGCGGTGGCGGTGCTGCGGCGCCGACAGGATTGCGGCCAAGCCGAGCTTTCGGCCGTGCCCCCTTGCGGGTGCTCTCCCCGTGAGGCGCGGATGAGGGCGCCTTCGCCGCCTCCGATGCCTGCGGTGCCGACCGGTGCCGGTCAGCCGACGCTGACCAGATAGGTCATCACCAGATACATCACGGCCTCGCCATCGCCGGTGTTGCGGTAGCTGTGCGGCAGATCGGCTTCGAACAGGATGGCGTCGCCCGGACCCAGCCGATGGCATTGGCTGCCCACGACGATCTCGACATTTCCCTGGTGGACCACGAGATTTTCATGGGTTCCAGGGGCGTGCGGGTCGGCGTCCTCAACGCCGCGCGCACACAGGCGCAGCTCGTAGAACTCGACCTTGCGCTCGGGTATGAAGGGAAACAGCGCCCGCGATGTGAAACTGCCGGTTTTGGACGACAGGACTTTGGAGGTTTGGGCGCGCATGACGACGGTGCCGGTGGTGGCGGTGGTCCCGAGCAGAGTGGCGAACGGCACCTCAAGCGCCCGGGCGACCTTCCACAGCAGGCTGATGGTCGGGACGCTTCGCCCCAGCTCGATCTGGCCCAGCATGGCGCGGCTCACCCCCGATGCCTTGGCCAGTCGTTCCAGCGACAAGCCCTGGCTGGTGCGAAACCGGCGTAAATTATGGCCGACGATGGCCCCGACCTGCTCGGACCCGCTGTCGTCATCCGCCGGTGCCGGTGGCGAAGCCGTCAACGGCCGGTCATCGGGTTCCATCGCGCGTTGTCTCCCAATCGGCGCCGAGGCCGGTACCAGGGGACTCGATGCCATGCCACACCTTAATCTGGAGAATCCCGGAGACTCAGCGGAACTGCGGGGCCGGCAGCGGTCCCCGGAGGCACTGTTCGGGCCCGACGGGCCTCGGAGAGGAGTAGTCCACTAAACCAGACGGCTTGTCAATATAGCGTCATGTTATTTTCAGAAAAATTATACAATAAAATATAGTTGTATACCCCGCGAAGCCGCTGTGGTGGTGTTAAATCCCTTGCCGCGGCGTCCGGCGTCATATAGTCTGCACCCGCCGTCATGTTTAGTGCCGTCCGGTCCGTCCTCGTGGCCGCGGCGGCAGGGGCTTTGCGCCGTCTCAGGCGCCCAAGAGGTGGAAACCGATCATGCTTGACCACCACATCGACCACATCGTCGCCCGTGTTCGCGTGGGCGAACGCGACGTTGTCGATGTCGGCAGCGGGACCGGGGCCTTGGCTCGGCGGCTGGCGGAACTTGGCGCCCGTGTCACCGGCATCGAGGCGGGAGAGGCGCCGTTGGCGATCGCGCTGGCCAAGCCCCGGGTGAGCGGCGAACGCTACCTCCAGGGCGTCGGCCAGGACCTGCCGCTGGCCGACGCCTCGGCGGATCTGGTGGTGTTCCTGTTCAGCCTTCATCATGTGCCGGTACCGCTCCAGACCACCGCGTTGGCCGAAGCCGCCCGGGTGCTGCGGCCGGGCGGCCGGCTCCACGTGGTCGAGCCGGTGGCGGCGGGGCCGTATTTCGAGCTGTTGCGCTGGGTCGAGGACGAGACCGCGGTGCGGGCCGCCGCCCTCAAGGCCCTGGAGGCGGTGCCGTCGCTCGGCTTCGAGGCGATGGACGAGGCGGCCGGCCTCCACATCGAGCGATTCGCCGACTTCGAAGATTTCACCCGGCGGGCGGTGCTGGTCGATGCCGCCCGCCGGGCCGCGCTGCCCCAGGTCGTGGACCAGGCCCGTGCCGCCTTTGCCGCCCACGGTCGGCTGGAGAACGGGCTGTCGGTGTTCGAGCAGCCGGTGCGGCTGTTTCACTACCGGCGCAGCGAGGCGCCTGTTCCCGCGCGCTGATTGGGGCCGCCGACCTTGAAGCGGACGCCCGGTGCCGCCGCCGGCCGTGCGGTGATCAACCCGCCATGGCGACCCTGCCCCCTGCCTGGCCCATTAATCTGCCTGAATGATGGTCTTGTCAAGGTACAACGCGCATGTTATGGGTAATGACCAGTTACTGCACAAAATACTCAGTGAAATATGGAGATCGGGCATGGGCACGGACCAACGGAAGCGGGATGGACGGGACGGAGCGGTTGGACGGATCGTTTCCAGACGCACCCTGATGCGCGGGGCGGCG